>X396_Morelets_crocodile__coassemble_10_pt1 | contig 26728 bp, 25 predicted proteins | sample X396_Morelets_crocodile__metabat2_low_PE_001 | metagenome-assembled genome bin X396_Morelets_crocodile | reverse complement strand
TTATTTACCAGTTATACACCGGAGAAGCCAACATGATGACAGCGCTTCCTATCTCGGTAGCTTCATTTCCGTTCGAACTCATTCTACAAAGTTACCCCATCAAAAGCGAGCTCTATCGCGGCCGGGGGAATTAAACAAAAACGGGACAGCATCTTTACGATACTGCCCCGTTTTCGTTTTTATTGATCTGAGCTTTCGATCTTCGTCTTTGTTATAAACAAGTGTTTAAAACTCAATCTTCTTTACCCGAATCCATTTCTCGTTAATTAATTTCTTTCGGTTGCCTAGAAAGAAAGAGGTGATCAGTACTTTATGATTTTCAAACTTATACATCAAAGGTACATCGTCTCCTTTTTTGAAATCGGGAAAGGCCGATTTATCAATTATTTCGTAGTATTCTTTCTTCGATGTAATTTCAAATTTCCCGCCCATGTTTAACACCAATTTATTGGTCTTCTTATCTAGTCGCCAGTTTTCGAAGGTTTGATTCTCCTTGTCAAATATCTTCCAGAAAGGTAACATCTTATAAACAGCTTCACCATACTTATCAACACCTGAAAAGTATCCCATCTGCCATATTCCGTTAAACTTCTCTTCTATCTTTTGTCTGTCTTTATCACTCAATTTCTTCTTTGCATACACTGAAGCAAAATTAAAAAAGCAAAGCGAAATGATAAGCCAAACAAGATAGCCTCTTTTTATCGTTGATATTTGCATAACTACCTAGATTGGTTTATAAATGAATGATATCTTGTAGTGGTTTGTAGTTGTCGTCAACACGCATCCAAATCTCTTGTATCATATTCATATCACTAGGTCGATTGAAGAAAGTCGTTATCACATTTTCGGATACAAACTTGTACGTTATTAAGATTTCTGCATTTACAGGAATATCATTAAAAATAGAATATGTAATTATTTCCAAATACTGTGTATCAGACTTCTTCTTTGTCTTTCCCGCAATAGAAACATCAAATAATTTGCTAGGTAAGTTGACGTGAATGTTCTCAAAACGCTTTTCTTTTGGCTTATATATTTTGAAGAATGGTTGTCCATAGACTTTATAACTCCCATCCTCATTTTTACTTTGTATTTCACACTTCTGCCAAATACCTTCTAGCTTTCCTTTTATTTTTGTTTCTTTCGCTGTCGGTTTTTTTTCTACGTTGTTCTCGCTTCTAACTATTGAGTTATTGATTAACATCATTAGCATAAAGATAAAAATAACTGGTTTGTTCATAATAATTTGTGGTTTATTAGGTTTATGAAATCAATTATAAATACAGAAGAACATTATTGTATACGCTTCCAAATTTCTTCGTTTACTTTCGTTGTATTCGCCAATGAGAATTTTAATTTCAGGGTATTATCATCGACGAACTCATAGGTAATCGTAATTCCGGTTCCAACCGGAACGTCAGAATAAACGGATTGTGATATCTTTTCAACATAAGTATTCGTCTTTACATCAGACACTTTTCCTCCGGATGTAATTCTTGCTAATTGTCCGTTAGGAGATAGTCGGATGTTTTCAAAAGTTCCTGCGTCTGTATTGAATATCTTTAGACATGGTGCGTATATAAAGGCTTTGACATCTGCTGTATTTATCTCATTAACACGACTCAGCTGCCAAATACCGTTGAACTTAGTATCTAGCTTAGAAACTTCATTAGTACTTATTGATTTGCTCGTAGATTCGGAACACGAAACCATGGAGCCTGCAATCAGACTTACGAAACAGAGAGAGAATAATAGTTTTTTCATAAATAGAAAGATTTAAATAGTATGCATTAGAATCCCCAACCTAACCGTAAAGCAACCGCCGAGTTGGATTCATTTTGTTTATCTGAATATGTGATGATATTGTTATTTACATGCTTCCATTTTATCACATAGTTTTGTAAATCATAAGCTATAGATAACGAAAAGGTGCTGAAGCGACCAAATGAATAGGATACTCCGATTGCAGGAGACAAGAATAATCCTCCTCTAATCTTCTTTTCGTTCTTATCCCGATTCTGGTTTGATGCGCTGCCGTAACCATCATCGTAATTACCGAAACCCCATGATGTATAGGTATTGGAGATATATCCGTAACCTGCTTTTAAAGAAGCGAATGTTTGTAATTTACCAAAACGATACGGAGAAACTTTAGCGTGAATAAAGAAAGGCGTATTATCTAAATCGCCTGCAGGTAAATAAATGCCGGATAGAGAGATTTCATGACTCGGTTTCATTCGTTTGTATCCCAAACCAATACCTCCGAAGAATTTTTCGCCAAAATGTATACCGGGCGATACAAAGGCTTCATAGGAATCATAATTTGATGATAATGCTTCGGAATAACCTACTTCTACGTCTAGTCCAAATCGTTTGTCTTGTCCGAAAGAGGTGCCACTTGAAAACGAAATAAGCAGGATTATGAATACAATTAGTCTTTTCATGTGTTTATTGGTTCTATTTCATGGTTTTACAGATACGAGACTATCATAGACTCGATTGCAAATATAAAGCCAAAATAAAAACATGCAATACTTTCATGAATTTATTTTGGCTTTATAAATGAGTATGTTATCCTTCTTATTTGACTCCTTTTTGTATCAATCGGTTTGAGAAGGCATTGAATCGGCGTAAATATAAAACTGCCGCGACACTCAATCCGAATATAAATCCGCACCAAATGCCGGCTGGTCCAAAGCCTAATTTAAATGCCAACAGATATCCGACAGGAAGATTGATCACCAAATAGGAGATAAAAGCGTAATACATTGGTTTTTTTACATCGTGCAAACCGCGCAATGCTCCCAATGATACGACTTGCAATCCATCTGAAAACTGGAATATTCCGGCTAGAATGATAAGCATACTTGCCAACTCAATTACTTGCGGATCTTCGGAAAAGGCCATCGCGATGTATTTACGACAAAGAATAAGTACAACTGCTGTAATAAAGTTAGTTACCAGTCCTAAATGCAAAGACGCAATACCAGCTTTGCGGAGTCCGACCGGATTGCGCTCTCCCAATTGATGACTTACGCGAATCGTAGTTGCCGAAGCAATACCAACCACGGCCATAAAGGTAAGGTGAGATATATTGAGGGCAACCTGATGCGACGCCAAAGCAACCGCTCCCATCCATCCCATCATAATAGACGAGAAGGCAAAGGCCGATACTTCGATCAACATTTGTCCGCCGATAGGAAAGCCTATGCGTACAAGTTCAGATACACTTTGCTTGTTGAATCTTTTCATGCTGAAAAAATAGAAGTAACGCTTGAAGTGTGTGTTGCGCCAAATAGCCATCATGAATAAGATAGGCATGAGTATGCGGGAAATCAAGGTTGCGACACCTGCTCCGGCTACACCCATAAAAGGAAAACCAAACTTTCCGTAAATCAACAGATAGTTGAATACGATGTTAATAACATTGGCGATGATCGTAATATTCATCGCTATACGTGTATTTCCTACTCCTTCCATAAATTGCTTTAAGATGCAAAAGAATAGAAAAGGAATAAGGGATAAGATCACAATACGCGTGTAGTCTAGAGCCAAAGAACTCACTTCCGGGGTTTGTCCCATTCGATCCATAAAACAGGTCAAAACCAGGAATAATGCAACCAGTGCAAAACCTAGAATGGTTAAGAATAATGTTGAATTTTGTAAGAACTCACCCACCTTACGAAATTGTTTCATCGCATATGACTGGCCGATCAGAGGTGTTGCGCCAAAGGAAACTCCTGTGATAAAAACCAGTGCTAACACAACAATTGAATTAGCAAAAGATACTGCGGCCAATTCGTTTGTACCGAGTTGACCTACCATGATGTTGTCGAACAAAACTACAACTCCTTGTCCCAATTGGGACTACATAATCGGAACAGCTATTTTTAGATTTCGCTTGTAAAAGGGCAGATAACTTTGAAACGTGTTACTCATAAATTGTATTTCTGTTTTATTAAAGCCTAATTGAAGAATAAGTCTGCAAAGATACGGCTTTATTTCGCACCGTATTAAGTAAACGATAACAAGGACTTTACTTTTCTATTTAAATCTGTTTTTTTCTTACTTTTGCACTATAGATTCAGATAATTTGAAATAAATCATATATAGAAAATCATGGAATATAATTTCAGGGAAATCGAAGGCAAATGGCGCCAATATTGGAACGCCAATAAAGTCTACAAAGTGCAAGACGATGCTAGTAAACCGAAGTTTTATGTATTGGATATGTTCCCTTATCCTTCAGGTGCAGGACTTCACGTAGGTCACCCACTGGGTTATATCGCTTCTGATATCTACTCGAGATATAAAAGACTGCAAGGTTTTAACGTATTGCACCCTATGGGCTACGATGCATACGGTTTGCCGGCCGAACAGTATGCAATTCAAACAGGTCAACACCCTGAAATTACAACCAAAAAGAATATTGAACGTTACAGAGAGCAGCTTGACAAGATTGGTTTCTGTTACGACTGGGATAGAGAAGTGCGCACTTGTGAGCCCAATTATTACAAATGGACGCAGTGGGCTTTCATTAAGATGTTTAATAGCTACTTCGACACGGCTGCTCAAAAAGCAAAACCAATTACCGAATTAGTTGCTGCTTTTGAGAAAAACGGAACAGAAGGTGTTACTGCTGCTTGTTCTGAAGAGCTTTCATTCTCAGCAGACGAATGGAAAGCAATGTCGGAAAAGGAACAACAACAAACGTTGTTGAACTATCGTATCGCATACCTTGGTGATACCATGGTAAACTGGTGTCCTAAATTGGGTACGGTTCTTGCAAACGACGAAGTTAGCGAAGGCTTATCAGTACGTGGTGGTTATCCGGTTGAGCAAAAAGTGATGCGTCAATGGTGTTTGCGTGTTTCTGCTTATTCACAACGTTTGCTAGACGGTATGGAAACGATCGACTGGACAGACTCTTTGAAGGAGACTCAAAAAAACTGGATTGGTCGTTCGGAAGGTGCCGAAATGCTTTTCAAAGTAAAAGATTCGGATGTTGAATTTACCATCTTTACTACACGTGCGGATACTGTATTTGGTGTAACCTTTATGGTACTTGCTCCGGAAAGCGAACTTGTAGCACAATTAACTACTGCTGAACAAAAAGCTGCCGTAGAGGAATATATCCAGGCAACTAAACATAAAACAGAGCGTGAACGTATGACAGAGAAAGCCGTATCAGGTGTCTTCTCGGGTTCTTACGCAATCAACCCTCTAACAGGCGAGTCTATTCCGGTTTGGATTAGCGACTATGTATTGGCTGGTTACGGTACCGGTGCAATCATGGCCGTTCCTGCTCACGATAGCCGTGACTTCGCTTTTGCTCGTAAATTTGATCTTCCAATCCGCCAGGTTGTAATTCCTGCTGGTTGTGAAGCTACTGATACTGCAACTTGGGAAGAATCAATCGATTCGAAAGAAGGTACAATGGTTAATTCGGCTTCGGCTACACTAGACTTGAATGGTCTTGATGTGAAAGAAGCAATTGCCAAAACAAAAGAATACATCGCTGCTTCGGGTATCGGTCGTGTAAAAGTAAACTTCCGTTTGCGTGATGCGATCTTTAGCCGTCAACGTTACTGGGGTGAACCATTCCCTGTATATTATAAAGAGGGTATGCCTTACATGCTTGATGAGTCGAAGCTTCCGCTTCAATTGCCAAGTATTGATAAGTTCTTACCAACGGAATCGGGCGAACCGCCACTAGGCCGCGCCATCAACTGGGTAAATGATGAAGGTTTCCCATTGGAACTTTGTACAATGCCTGGTTTCGCTGGTTCTTCTGCTTATTACTTGCGTTATATGGATCCTACAAACGAGGATGCACTTGTAAGCAAACAAGCGAACGAATACTGGAGAAATGTAGACTTGTATATCGGTGGTACCGAACATGCTACCGGTCACCTTATTTATAGCCGCTTCTGGAACAAATTCTTGTTTGACCTTGGCGTAATTTGTGAGGACGAACCTTTCAAGAAATTGATCAATCAAGGTATGATTCAAGGTAGATCAAACTTTGTATATCGTATCAAAGATACCAACACGTTTGTATCTCTAAACTTGAAAGATCAGTACGACACCACTCCTATCCACGTAGATGTTAACATCGTGAGCAATGATGTGTTGGATACGGAAGCATTCAAGAACTGGAATCCTGAATACAAAACGGCCGAATTCATTCTTGAAGACGGTAAATATGTATGTGGATGGGCTGTTGAAAAGATGTCGAAATCGATGTTTAACGTTGTAAATCCGGATGATATTGTTGAGAAGTATGGTGCTGATACACTTCGTCTTTACGAAATGTTCCTCGGCCCTCTTGAGCAATCAAAACCTTGGGATACAAACGGTATCGACGGTGTACACAGATTTTTGCGTAAGTTCTGGAATTTGTTCTACGCTAACGGCGATGCAATGGTTGTTTCAAACGACGAGCCAACAAAAGATGAACTTAAATCACTTCACAAGTTGATCAAGAAGATTACTTTCGATATCGAAAACTTCTCTTTCAATACTTCGGTAAGTGCATTTATGATCTGCGCAAACGAACTCACTTCTTTGAAATGCAACAAGAAAGCGATCTTAGAACAATTCGTTGTATTGATGGCACCGTTTGCTCCGCACATCAGCGAAGAGTTGTGGCATGATTTGGGCAACGAAGGTAGTGTGGTGAATGCACAATGGCCTGTTTGCAACGAGTCATATCTTGTAGAGGATAGTGTAAATTATCCGATCTCTTTCAACGGTAAAGTGCGTTTCAATATTGAACTTCCTGCCGAAACTCCTAAAGATGAAGTTGAACGTATTGCACTTGCACACGAGCAAACTCAAAAATGGATGGAAGGTAAAACACCGAAGAAGATTATCGTGGTTCCTAAAAAGATCGTGAATATCGTTCTTTAATATAAAGTATATCCTCATTGCTCCCCGGAATTATAGTTTCGGGGAGTTAATGATGTGACTTTATCACTTTTGACTTTTTACAAGAGTAGAATCATATAGATTGATAATATCAATGAAGAAATCTTTTACCAAGATTTGTTATGCCGTGCAGGATTACGCCGTGATCTTGCTCGGTTTAATTTTATACGCCTTCGGCTTCAATGCATTTATTCTTTCCAATGGTATTGTACCGGGCGGACTTACGGGCGTAAGCTCACTTATCTTTTATAGTACGGGGATTCCTGTTTACCTTTCCTATTTCGTACTTAATGCTATCCTACTTGCTGCCGGCTTTAAAATTCTCGGTTTTCGCTTCTTGTTGAAAACACTTTTTGGTGTCGGTACCCTAACCTTACTTCTTCGTTTCTTTCAAAACCTAATCACAGAACCGCTACTACCCAACGATACACTATTATCTATTGTAATTGGAGCATTTATGATTGGTGGTGGTTTAGGTCTGGCTTTCTTGGGTAATGGAAGTACCGGAGGAACAGATATCATTGCTGCTATTGTAAATAAATACCGACACATCTCGATAGGTCGTATCATGTTGCTTTGCGATTTGATTATCATTAGCTCTTCTTATTTCATTTTCCATAGTATTGAAAAGATTGTATATGCCTTGGTTATCATGGTTATCATGTCGCTTGTAATTGATATGATCCTTAACGGAAGCAGGCAGTCGTATCAATATTTTATCTACTCAAAAGAGTATGAAAAAATAGCCGACTCCATCATCAAAGATCTGGATAGAGGTTGTACGGTATTGGATGGTACCGGATGGTATTCGAAGAATGAAGTAAAAGTAGTAGTTGTGGTAGCTAAAAAAACAGAGTCACGTTCTATATTCCGACTTGTTAAGAACATCGATGAAAGAGCATTTATCACACAAGCTAGCGTTATGGGTGTATACGGAGAAGGCTTTGAACCTATTAAAGCATAGCAAGTTACACACCTTATCAACAATTTAATAACTTCGTTAATAACTAAAATAAGGATGAAAAGAATTGTTTTTGCAACGAATAACAAACACAAACTGGAAGAGATCAGTGCTATACTGGGCGATCGCTTTGAGATTGTAAGTTTGGCAGAAATAAACTGCTTCGATGATATCCCCGAAACAGCTGATACGCTAGAGGGAAATGCTTTGCAAAAGGCACGTTTTGTGAAAGAAAAATTCGGCTATGATTGCTTTGCCGATGATACAGGCCTTGAAATAGAAGCCTTGAACAACGCGCCGGGAGTTTATTCGGCCCGTTATGCAGGCCCGGCAAGAAGTTCGGAAGACAATATGAACAAAGCACTCGAAGAACTAAAAGATAAAGCGAATAGAAAGGCACGTTTCCGTACAGTGATCGCACTGATACTAGATGGAAAAGAGTATCTCTTCGACGGAATTGTAAATGGCTCCATCGCAACCGAGAAGAAGGGTGCGGAAGGATTTGGTTATGATCCGATCTTTGTACCGGAGGGTTATTGTGAATCTTTTGCGCAACTGGGTGCGGATGTTAAGAACAAAATTAGCCACAGAGCTAGAGCAACGGCTCAACTTGCCGAGTTCCTAGCTTCGCAAGACTTCTAAAAAAGCACGCTGTTTCTACAAAATAAATATCCCGTTATTGAAACGAGGCTCAACAAATACCTGTTGATAACTTCGTTTTAATAACGGGATATGTTGTTTATAAAGGTTGTAAATACTTGTTTTACAATAGAATGTTACAATCCTAATTTTGCAGAGATATCAAGCATTCTTTCGATTGGTTTCAATGCTTTCTCCTGAATTGCGGCATCCACATTTACTTCGGGCCAGCCAAATTTAAGTGCATTGTACAACTTCTCCATCGTATTCAAACGCATAAAGCTACATTCGTTGCAAGCGCAAGTACTATCGTTGGGCGGCGCAGGAATGAATTCCTTTTCAGGATTCTGCTTGCGCATTTCGTGGATAATACCCGATTCTGTTGCTACAATGAACTGTTTGTTTGCCGACTTTGTTGCATAATTAAGCAGGGCGGCAGTAGAGCCAATATGGTCTGCAATATTCAAGATTACACTTTTGCACTCAGGATGTGCTAGGATTAGAGCCTCAGGATAGCTGTTTTTAAGCTCTAGGATCTTCTCTAAGGAGAATTGTTCATGTACATGACATGCACCATCCCATAAGAGCATTTGACGGCCTGTAACGCTGTTAATGTAATTTCCTAAATTACGGTCGGGACCGAAGATGATCTTCTCTTCTTTCGGAAAACTACCCACAATTTGCTTTGCATTGGTTGAAGTGACAACCACATCTGTGTGCGATTTAACGGCCGCAGACGTATTTACGTACGAAATCACAGTGTGATCGGGATGTTGCTTTACAAACGCTTCAAACGCCTCTGAAGGGCAACTATCGGCCAATGAACAGCCGGCATTCAAGTCCGGAACCAATACTTGCTTACCCGGACAAAGGATTTTGGCTGTTTCGCCCATAAAGTGTACGCCACACATCACGATAACGTCTGCCTCGGTTTTAGAAGCCCATTGAGCTAAGGCCAGACTATCTCCTACAAAGTCTGCTATATCTTGCACGTCTCCGTTTTGATAGTAGTGAGCAAGTATTACAGCGTTCTTTTCCTTTTTCAGTTTCTTAATCTCTTCGATAAGGTTAGTGCCTTCGGCAATCGGCGTATCATTGTAGCCCTTTTCAGTTTTCATCAACATCGATTATATATAATATTATATAGAATACTTTTTAAAAAGAAATAATGATAATAATATACTGTGGAAAAGGTTGATACAAATGTTCGGCTTTTCTTGCTATTTAACTTATCATTATTCCCTACTAGGTTACGGTGTACATTTCAACAATCGTAACTCCTCTATAAATAAGGATTTAGTAGTGTTATTCACAGGTTATGATAATTGTTGAAACACGGCAAAGTTAAAAACTTTCTTGTACCGAGATGTGTTGATTCCGTTTAAAAAGCACTTCAAAATGAGTGATTACTTTTTTGCTAAATAATTTGGAGATCGCTTTATGGGGGTTGTATGTATAAGTATTCGGGATTGTCAAGTCTTATTTATTATTTTCTTTCCGCTAGAAATGCACACCTTTTGAACAGCTGTTGTTAAACTTCTATGTACTTTTGTACAGCTATAAATAATAGATGAATATGAGAAAATTAAAGATAACAGAACTGAATCGATTAAGTGTAGAGGAGTTCAAAGAAACGGATAAGATTCCTTTGGTTGTTGTACTTGATCACATTCGAAGTCTTAACAATGTAGGATCTGTATTCAGAACGGCCGATGCATTTAAAGCTGAAGCCATTTATTTATGTGGCATTACTGCTACACCTCCTAATCCAGAAATCCATAAAACGGCTTTAGGCGCAGAAGATACGGTAACCTGGCGTTATTTTGAAGACACCCATGAGGCCGTTAAATATTTGAAGGATAACGGATATACAGTATATGCGGTAGAACAAGTAGAGCATAGTATTATGCTTGATGAGCTTACTTTTAAGGCTGGCGAGAAGGTGGCTATTGTGATGGGAAATGAAGTAAAAGGGGTACAACAATCGGTGATTGATAGTTGTGATCATTGCATAGAGATCCCACAATACGGAACAAAACATTCGCTCAACGTTTCGGTTACGGCTGGTATCGTAATGTGGGATTGTTTTAAATTACTGACTAAATAAGTCCTCTCTCTACAAGTATGGCAACACGTTCGGTCATTGCGTCTTTACCTTTCGGATCATAGTCCGATTTAAGACTGGCACCGAACATGCCTGCAAATAAGTTCCAGAATCCGGCTCTGAAGGAACCTAAGAATGCTTTTACCAGATTAAAAGAAGACTGATTACACTCTCTGTCTATCAGTTTGATAAGAAGCTTTCCTTGTGATAAAGTGAGTTTCTTAAGAGTCGGTTTGTATTCTTCAAACAACTCCTTTTCCATACGTTTCAGGTGTTCTTCTCTTGCTTTATCGTTTGGAAGCGTTTCCATGTATTCGTATGTTTCCAACAGCGTTGCGTGTACAATCTTTGCGAGAGGCAACGTTTTCTTTACATCGCGCACGAGTTTCCAGTAGTGTTGTTCTTCTTTTTTGTTTTTGAATTTATATTCCGGATATACAATTACATCTTTCAGATACACAATAGGTATAGTATCTCCATTCACAACCTGTCCGAGCTGAATTCCTTCAGGTAAAACAATTACCCTTTTATTTTGAGCCCAAGAACTGAAGGTCGCGATGTTAATAAACAGTAGTAATATATATAGATGTCTCTTTTTCATACGCCGCAAATGTATATCATTTCCTCCTTATTTTATTTATGATGATTCGGATATTATTATTTCTTCTCATTTAAAGTTTTAATAATTACGTGAATAGATAAATATGATCTATATTTGATTCAATTGTTAACCATTAGAAATACCTACATCAATGACTTCCACAACAAAGGCATATTGCATATCCTGTCTTCTATTATTGTTTATTTCTTCTTTTAGTATACAAGCTTCGGATCATTTGCGCAGCGAGGAAATCAGATCTCTTTCTTTAGGCGGAATAGGTTCGGTTTTATCTGTTCGTTCTAATCCTTCCTTTTCTTCTTTTTTAGATGACGGACTTGTACAAATTAACTATTTCAACAGATTTTCTATGAAAGAGTTATCAACACTTTCGGGAGACATATTTGTTCCTAATAAAGTAGTAAATGCTTTATTATCAGTAAGCACTACCGGATTCGATCAGTTTCGGGAAACGAATATAAACATTGGAGTGAACAGGTTATTGACAAAATCCCTTTCGTTAGGTATTGGTGTTAACTATCGGATGGCAACTATTATTGCTGTGGATGAAAGACCTTCCCGACTCTCTTTAGACATCGGACTCACGTATGAATGTAATGAGAAATTAATGCTCGGATGCTCGGTTCAAGATGCTCCTTCGTTTACACTTCAGGAGTACAGCGATGGCAGTTTACCTTTTTATGGTTATTGTATAAGGGCAGGTGGGTATTATGCCATTTCGAATACCAGTTTGGTAACCTCTGAGGTTGCTTATCTCGAAAATGAAGGAGTTTCATTCAGAGCAGGTCTTGAATATACCCCCGTTTCAACGCTTGATTTGCGTGTCGGGTTCTGTACGAAGCCACTTCAACCTTCCTTAGGTATGGGATATTCCTTTCGCAAAATGAATGTGGATGTATTAGCACTTTATCATCAACAGTTGGGTATTAGTTCGGGCGTTTCTTTGAGTTATCTGTTTTAAAATACACTTTGTTAACATGCGGTTAATACTCACTTTTCAACTAGTGTTGATAATGTCTTTATCAATACAAGCACAGATTTATCAATCAGACTCTTATGATACAAGTTGGTTTGATCAATATGTTGTTGATAGCGATTTAATAACTGATAGCGAAGAGTGGTATGAAATGCTCAGTTACTATCTTATTAACCCTTTTCAACCAGATGTTGTCAACAAGGAACAACTGTTATCATTGGTATTGTTTACCGAAGCGGAAGTCGATTCTTTTCTTGTATTTCGAGATAAAAATAAGCCACTCATTACCCCTTACGAACTGAAATTTATCAATGGACTTTCGATCGAAAAAGCCCAATTGCTTTCGAAGTTTCTTTCTTTTGAAAAACAGTCTCAATTATCGGATAAAAGTGAAGCTACCCGGTCTAAACGAAAAATAAAGCATCAGTTAATAGGTTCGTATGGCCAAACACTGCAAACCAAGAAAGGTTATAAGGTGATTGCTGACACCATTCTTGAGAAGTATCCGAACCGGCAATACCTCGGCGAACCATTTTCGCACTCCCTGCGCTACTCAATGACATCGGGCGATAAATGGTCGGTCGGATTCGTGGCCGAGAAAGATCAAGGCGAACCTTTTTGGAACATGTATCACAAAGGATACGACTTCTATTCATTTCACGCCATGGTAAAAGACCTCAAATGCATTAAAAGTATTGTGGTGGGTGATTATAAACTGGCATTCGGACAAGGATTGGTATTTGGCAGCAGCTACTCTCCTTCCAAAACCGTGATGACTACCTCGCAAGAACGACTTTCGAAAGGAATACGAAAACATTTCTCTGCTACCGAATCGGGATTTTACCGTGGAGTAGCCACTACTTTGCGATTGGGAAGTTTTGATGTTTCGCTATTCTATTCGCAAAAGAAGCTCGACGGAATTGTGGATAGCATGGGAATTAAGTCGTTTAAGAAAGACGGAATTCACAACATTGTGCGCGAGAAAAATAAGAAAAGTGTAATAACTCATCAACTGTTTGGCGTAAATACTCAGTTTGTTTATAAGCATGTTGATATCGGGTTAACTGCTGCTTTGAATAACTTCGGAAAGAGCAATCTAATCTGGGATGATAAACCTTATAATGTGTATAAACCACGGGGAAATAATCTTTGTAATGTGGCTGTTAACTATCGCTTTAAACAACGAACATACACTTTGTTTGGTGAAACTTCCTTATTAACAAAAAACGGACTTGCCACTATTAACGGGGTGTTCATAAAGCCTGTTTACAATGTTGAAATACAAGTTTTGTATCGTAATTATGCAAGGAATTACTATGCTTTTACACCGGGTAGTTATGTTGTTAACAACACCGTGTCGAACGAACAAGGCTTGTATACCGGTATCAGTTTCGACCCTTTGCGCGGACTCAAACTAAGCGGATATATTGATCTGTTTTATTCTCCCGAAATGAAATACGGTGTGTACACCTCTTCCCTGGGAAAGGAGTGGATGGTATTGGCCTCCTATTCTACAATGACAAATGAAACCGTCTCGTTTCGGTATGTACGCAAAACGCGAGAGCAAAATATACGAAATCTCGAAAGTGACGATTTATTGATTTTACCCTTAGCAAGGGATAAGTTCAGATTGCAGGGTGTATATGGAAACAATAACAACAGCTGGTTTAGAACAACAGCTGAGATGGTTGTTGCCCAATCAAAAGATTTCTCGAACAACAAAGGATGGGCCGTCAGTCAGAATGCCGGTATCGGAATCTTGCAAAACAAACTTCGAATAGATGGATACTTGATTTACTTCAACACGAAATCATACGATGCCCGTTTGTCGAGCTATGAGAAAGCATTGCCTTATACCTATGGAATGACCACGATGTATGGTGAAGGTTTTCGGTGGAGCTTGAATCTCGGATTAAAAATGAACCAATACGTTTCATCGTCGATAAAGGTGTCATCAACGCACTACAACGATCGCACGAAAATAGGAAGCGCACTGGAAGAAATCGAAGGAAATACGAAAACCGATATCGGTGCCGTAGTGTCCTTAAAATTTTAAAGAGCTCTAATTATTAATCTTCATTTAGGAAATAGGGTTTCACAAAGTGTTATTACATTTGATCTATAAACCTAAAGACAGAAATAATGAGTACTATTTTATTCGATCAAATTGTATTCGGACCTATCATAAGCAGACGCTTGGGCGTATCTCTTGGCGTAAATCTGTTATTAACGAATGGAAAAGTATGTTCGTTCAATTGCATTTACTGCGAATGCGGACTAAACGAAGAGCGAAGAGCCCAAGGAAAACTTCCTACGCGACAACAAGTCTATGACGCACTCAAGGCCAAACTGGAGCAACTCACAGAAGAAAAAGTAACGCCCGATGTGATTACGTTTGCCGGAAACGGTGAACCAACGGTTCATCCTGAGTTTGCCGCCATCATAGACGATACCATTGAGCTGCGCAATACTTATTTTCCAAACGCAAAAATATCGGTACTTTCCAATGCTACTCGAATAAATCGTGACAGCGTGGTAGAGGCATTGAAGAAAGTGGATAACAACATTCTGAAGCTCGACTCGATGCTCGACGATAAAATGCGTTTGATCAATGCGCCCAACTCTCCATCGTTTAGTGTTGAAAAGTTGATCCCATTGTTGAAACGTTTCGATGGTAAATTAATTATTCAAACCATGTTTCTGAAAGGAACTTGCAATGGAGTATCGGTAGACAATACATCGGCAAGAGAAGTAGAGCTTTGGTTGAATGCCCTTAAAGAGATCAAACCGCAATCGGTGATGATATATACGATCGACAGGGAAACGCCAATCAAAGAATTACAAAAGGCATCGAAGGAAGTATTAGACAGCATTGCCGAAAAAGTAAAAGAAGCCGGATTTGAAGTTTCAGTATCGTACTAGAATATACCAAAGATATTTACTCGAAGAGATGGTATACTTTGAAAAAGAACTTCGTTAGGAAGATGTAAAAAGTAAATGAAGAATAAATCGTTTGATGCCCATCAAACAATTTATTCTTTACAAGGAACGAATCGTCAGGTGCCGACCTGACGATTCGTTCTTCACTAGGTTTAAATCGTCAGGTCGCCATCTGACAATTCGCTTCTTATAAGTATCAAAATAAAAATCCTCCTGTCTTGATTCATGTATCTATGAAATCAGACAGGAGGATAAACTATATAGAGAATAATCCGATTACTATTTTTTGTTCAACATCTCGCGCGAACGCTCGATTGCTAACGTGATGTTGTCACAAATGTTCTCCTCTCCTAGTTTTGCCGCAAAGCCCGAACGAATCAAAACGTCGCGTACTTTCGAATTAACACCGGAAAGAATGATATCTATTTTTTCCTCTTTAGACAGTCGAACAAACAACTCTAAGTTGCGTACACCTGTAGAGTCGATAAAAGGTACTCTTCTCATACGGATGATACGTATTTGAGGTTTGTCTCCTACTATCTTTGTATATTCATCAAACTTAGAGGCTACCCCAAAGAAGAATGGGCCTTCTATTTCATAAACTTCTACTCCCGTTGGAAGAGACAATGTATCGTTATCGCCATACAATTCGCTTTCGTCAGACAACGATAGTTGGTCTGTAAATACAGAAATCTTTGTTGTTTCAGCTACACGGCGCAAAAATAATACCATGGCCAATAGTAATCCTACTTCGATTGCGATGGTAAGACTGAATACAACTGTAAGAATAAACGTAGTAATTAATACTGCTGCTTCAGACTTCGGATTTTTCATCAATGAACGGAATGTGCGCCATTCACTCATATTATAAGATACAACAACCAAGATCCCCGCAAGACAAGCCATTGGAATGTATTTTGTAAGTGAACCAAGCACTACAAGTATTACCAACAATACTACGGCATGAATCATACCAGCAATAGGTGTGCGGCCACCGTTGTTTATATTGGTAATGGTGCGTGCTACGGCTCCGGTTGCAGGAATACCGCCAAAAAGTGGAGTAAACAAGTTGGCCACTCCTTGCGCTACTAGCTCGGTATTTGCATCATGCTTCTGACCAATCATACCATCGGCTACGGTTGCAGAAAGCAACGATACGATGGCTCCCAATATTGCAATGGTGAAAGCGGTAGGAAACAGTTGATTGATTGTTTCCATATTAAGGGTAAGCATGTGTGGTGCCGGAATCGATGTGTCGATAACGAATCTATCACCAATGGTTTCAATCCCTGTAAACCCGGCATACTCACGTAGTCCAAAAACTACGGCACTCATTACAATAATCGCAATCAATGCTCCCGGTATTTTCTTAGATACCTTTGGCGAAAGCTTGATAAATAAGATTGTAATAATGGAAACAATCAAAGGTGCGGGATTAATGGTTTCTATATTTCGGAATATAGCAATCCATTTGGAAACAAAGTCTACCGGATTCTCATCCAGCGTAAGACCGAGGAAGTCTTTTACTTGCGACGTAAAAATACTTAAGGCAATACCACTTGTAAAACCCACAACGATTGGATATGGGATAAACTTAATCACGGTTCCCATGCGCAATAATCCCATCAAGATGAGCATGATACCACCCATGAAAGTTGCAATGGCCAATCCTTCCATCCCGAATTGCGCAATAATCCCGAAAACGGTAACGATTAAAGCACCTGTAGGTCCTGTGATCTGAATGGAACATCCACCGAGCATAGAGCCTATAAACCCGGCTACGATTGCAGTGATTATACCTTTTTCTGGACTAACACCTGATGCGGTACCAAAGGCTATTGATAATGGTAAGGCAACGATGCCGACATTTATACCGGCCACGAGGTCGGAAATAAACTTCTCTTTTGAGTAATTCTTCAACGTGTCGAAAATGACCGGTCGAAAAGCTAACTTTCTGTACATTTAATTTCCTTTTTTTTTAACGAGGGTGCAAAGGTATTAATAATACAGAGGTAAAGTATTAAAATTCACAGTGTGTTTTAATTTAAACTGTTAAACCAACCTATTTCAACTTATAAAATAGCATTGTCAAACAAACAATACTTTCTAAAGGTGTGTTATTTATGAGTAAGGTAACTCATAAATGATACTTACAAAGATCTTACTTATAAATCAATCATATTATGGAAAAGAGTATTAAAGGAACCCAGACAGAACAAAACCTATTAAAGGCATTTGCCGGAGAATCTCAAGCACGTAATCGTTATACGTATTATGCATCCGTAGCCCGTAAAGAAGGATTGGAGCAAATTGCAGGCGTTTTTGAAGAAACTGCAAATCAGGAAAAAGAACACGCAAAACGTTTCTTTAGCTTCCTAGAAGGCGGCATGGTAGAAATAACCTCTTCTTATCCAGCCGGTGTTATTAGCATTACCGAATTAAATCTAGAAGAAGCAATTGCAGGAGAATACGAAGAATGGTCTATTCTATACCCTACATTTGCAGATGTAGCAGAAGCTGAAGGTTTCAAAGCAGTGGCAGCTTGCTTTAGAAATGTAGCAAAAGTAGAAGTTGAACACGAAAAGAGATACAAAGAACTTCTTTTACATTTGAAAGATAAAAACTTCTTTGAAAGAGAAGAAGAAATTGAGTGGCAATGTCGTGAATGCGGATATGTACATAAAGGAAAGAAAGCTCCGGGAGCTTGTCCTGCATGTCTTCACCCACAAGGCTACTTCGAACCTATGAAACATAACTATTGATCAATAATAGGAAGTAAAGTTTAGAACCGGGAATCACACTGTGAGTTCCCGGTTTTTTTATAAAGCAACAATGCCGAACACAAATCGTTGGATTCGTAGTTCGGCATTGTTATAATTGAATTCAGAGATGAATTATTCTTCGACTTCTTTGAGATAAGCTCTCTCCGTAGTAAAGCTGACTTCTTTTATGTCATTCTTTTTTGGATAGTCTACCGTATAATGCAGTCCCCTGCTCTCTTTACGTTGCGTGGCATGTTTAATAACTAAATATGCGACATTGATTGTATTGCGCAACTCACAAATTTCTTTCGAAACCACAGAGCGTGTAAATAGATTTTCCGTTTCACGATATAAGATTTCCAATCTATCCATTGCTCGTTTGAGGCGAAGGTTGCTTCTTACAATACCCACATAGCTCGACATAATCATGCCCACTTCTTTTGCACTTTGTGTAATAAGGATGAGCTCTTCGGTAAGAGAGGTACCCTCGTCGTTCCAAGAAGGAATGGCTGTATTATAGGTATAGTCTTCCATACTATATAAAGCATGTTTCGAAGCGGCATCTGCAAATACAACTGCTTCTATCAATGAGTTTGAGGCAAGACGGTTGGCTCCGTGAAGTCCGGTACAAGCACACTCTCCCACTGCATATAAGCGTTTGATCGAAGATTCGCTGTTAAGATCTACCGCAATACCACCACACAAATAGTGAGCAGCCGGTGCAACGGGAATGTATTCTTTGGTAATATCGATGCCCAGGCTTAGGCATTTCTGATAGATATTAGGAAAGTGTTTTTTTGTAGTTTCAGGATCTTTGTGGGTAACGTCAAGGTATACATGTTCGTCGCCTCTGGTCTTCATTTCCGTATCAATAGACCTCGCTACGATATCGCGCGGAGCAAGTGAACCACGGCTATCGTATTTGTGCATGAATTCTAGACCGTCGATGGTGCGTAGTACGCCACCATAACCACGCATGGCTTCGGTGATCAGAAATGAAGGTCGCTCTTCAGAGTGAAACAATGCGGTAGGATGAAACTGGACAAACTCCATGTCTTTCACCTCTCCTTTGGCTCTATAAACCATTGCGATGCCGTCGCCGGTAGCGATAAGTGGGTTGGTTGTTGTTTGGTAGATACTACCAATACCGCCTGTTGCCATTAACGTCACTTTCGAAAGAAAGGTGTCAATGTTGTGCGTTCGGTGGTCAAGATATACGCACCATAGCATTCGATATCGTTGCGATGGCGTGATATTTTTTCGCCCATGTGGTGTTGAGTCAAGATCTCGATGGCGAAGTGATGGTCGTACACATCGATATTGGGATGTGACTTTATACGCGTGATGAGGCTTTCCTGTATTTCTGCTCCTGTAGAGTCTTTATGGTGAAGAATGCGAAACTCTGAGTGTCCGCCTTCTCTGTGCAGGTCGAAATTTCCTTTGTCGTCTTTATCAAAATCTACGCCCCAGTTAACTAATTCATTGATCTGTAAGGGTGCTTCTTTTACTACCTTTTCTACCACATCGCGATCACAATGTCCGTCGCCGGCAATCAGTGTGTCTTGGATGTGTTTCTCAAAATCATCGATCGGGTTAGTAACAGAGGCAATTCCTCCCTGTGCATAAAATGTATTAGCATCTTCAAGAGCTGTTTTACAAATAATGGCTACTTTACCTTTGTGGGCCACTTTCAAGGCAAAGCTCATACCGGCGATGCCCGAGCCTATTACCAAAAAATCATATTTATGTACCATGGTGAAGATGTAAATGTTGCGGCAAAGTTATAGAATAACTTTTTGAATCTATCGTATCACATCGGTTACTTTGTGATATAAATAAAATAATTAATAAACTTATTATATATTACTATTATGTCGGTTTGTAATGAAATTTCAGTCTAAACGCGACCTTGTTTGAGTTGAACGGATGCAATTATGTATCATAAGCTTCATCATGAAAATCTAAAACCATATGGGATGAAGTCTTATTTTCACTATCTTTCGCAAAAAGTAGAAAGAAAAATGGATAAAATATTTCGGTCGAAAGTAGATCTTTGGTTTCATGTTATTATATTGTGTTCGGCAGCACTATGCGTCTATTTTATGTGGAGTGGACTTATTGTGCCTATTATTTTGTCGATCGCTCTGGTGTTGCTTTTTACAAACGTATTGCAGAATACAACCTATACGATTACGACGTCTAATGATTTAGTACTGAAGTGTTCGAAATTTAAAGAGGCATCTATTCCGATCAGTTCAATCACGTCGATCGACGTAAAAGGTAAGAAGCAATGCCTTTATGCGCTTTCGAGCGACAAAATCTATATACATACTGGAGAGAAGGTATATGCTATCTCTCCCGAAAATAAAGACTTATTTCTAAAGTTTATTTTACGGATCAATCCCAATATTGAAGTGAAGATGAGATAACCGCAAAATAAATCCTTAATACAATATAATACTATGATGATATGGAGAACTTGTATGATGTAGCCATTATAGGCGGAGGACCAGCTGGATATACAGCTGCAGAGCGTGCTGCTGCCGAGGGTTTAAAAACGATTCTTTTTGAAAAAGGAGATCTCGGTGGCGTATGTTTGAATGAAGGTTGCATACCAACCAAGACAATGCTTTATTCTGCAAAAGTATACGATCAGGCAAAAGGTGCTTCTAAATATGGTGTCTATGTGAATGATGTATCGTTTGATTATGGAAAGATACATGCTCGCAAAAATAAAACAATAAAGAAGCTTGTAGCTGGAATCAGAGCAAAACTAGCATGTCACAATGCCGAAGTGGTAAAAGGAAATGTCGAAATTACAGGAATAGAGGTTGGTAGTACGCAGGTTTTACTTACTTGTAATGACGTTTGCTATGTAGCTAAAAATGTATTATTGTGTACTGGTTCTGAGACCATCATACCTCCTATTCAAGGAATAGAAAAAGCAGATGTATGGACACATCGTGAAGCTTTATCAACTAAAGAGCTACCCGAAAGCATTGCGATTGTGGGTGGCGGAGTGATAGGAATGGAATTTGCTTCGCTCTTTAATAGTCTTGACGTGGATGTTACGGTGATAGAGATGGCTCCTGAAATATTAGGTAATATGGATCATGCTTTATCGGAGCTATTACGCGCTGATTTTACGAAGCGAGGAATCAAGTTTCATCTATCAACCAAGGTTGTAGAAATGGAAAATGGTAAGCTAATACTGGAACATGAAAACGGAGAAAGATCAGAATTGTCTGCGTCAAAGATTTTGATGAGCGTGGGTCGTCGTCCTACTCTTACAGGTTGTGGCCTTGAGAATCTTAATTTAGCTCGCTTCCGAAATGGTTTGTTGGTAAATGAACACATGCAAACTTCTATTCCAAATATCTATGCGTGTGGAGATGTTACAGGCTTTTCTATGTTGGCACATACGGCTGTGCGAGAAGCTGAAGTTGCGATCAATACAATTCTTGGATATGATACGGCGATTAGTTATAAGGCAATTCCAGGTATTGTGTACACGAATCCCGAGTTTGCAGGGGTTGGAAAGACGGAAGAGCAATTGAAGACAGAAGGTATAGCCTATGAAGTGAAAAATATTTCCATGTCTTTCTCGGGGCGTTTTGTTGCAGAAAATGAAATGGTCAATGGGGTTTGTAAGATCCTTTATAATAAAGAGCAAGAAATTTTAGGTTTTCATATTTTGGGCAATCCTGCATCGGAACTTATCGTGATTGCAGGAATGGCTATTGAAAAGAATATGAAGATGGGTGATTTGCGCGAAATGGTTTTCCCTCATCCTACGGTATCCGAAATTATTCGTGAATCTTTGTATTAATATTTTCAGAGAGAGTGTCTTTTCTTACCTTTGTTTTTCTGAATGATGCAAAGGTAAATTTATGATCTTAACCTCTATATTGAATATACTTTCGTCTCCGTATACGGAGTCGTCTACATATTTGGTGGCTGAACAGCAGACAGAAGATATCGTATTGATTATATTGATACTTCTGTTTGTTGTTTTTTCCATTGTATATCGAAACAGCGTGAAGTTGTTTTATAAGATGCTGCAAGACTTCTTTCAGATAAAGAAACGACAAAGTTTGTTTCTGGTTACTGCTGGTAATGAATCCTTCTTTCGTGGTTTCATTATGGTGCAGACCTTAATCCTTTCTACACTTGCTATCTATAAAGTATCAGGGAGTATGTTTGATATTCCTGATTTTTTTTATTTGAAGCCACTTATCTTCTTGCCGCTTATCTTTGTTGTTTTATTATTGTACTTCGGAATGAAGCAATTATTGTATATGCTTTATTGCTATATCTTCTATGATAAGAGTTATCTCAAACTTTGGAATACAAACTATCAAGCAGTAATAGGCTCGATTGGCATTTTATTATATATTCCTGTTTTGTGCTTGTATTTCAGTCCAAACTATTCACGATATGTAAACATTTTGCTTTTAATTATACTAATTTTCTCTCGATTAGTGATAATTAATAAGTCCATCCGCATATTTTATAGTAAAAGAGATAAATTGTTTTATTTGATTTTGTACCTTTGCGCCCAAGAAATTTTACCTCTGATTTATCTGTATGAGGGGTTAGATTATTTGTATAACTTTATCCAGAAAGATTGGCTATGGCTTTGAAAATCAAAAAGGTATTGGTGTCACAACCGAGACCTACATCGGAGAAATCACCTTATTTCGATATTGCTGAAAAATATGGATTGCATATCGATTTTAGACCTTTTATAAAGGTTGAACCGTTAAGTTCGAAAGAATTTAGACAACAAAAGATTTCTATACTTGACCATACAGCTGTTATCTTTACTGCCCGTACCGCAATAGATCACTTCTTCCACTTGTGTGAAGAACTTCGTATTACCATACCTGAAACAATGAAATATTTCTGTATGACAGAGGCAGTAGCTGTATACTTACAAAAATACATTGTTTATAGAAAAAGAAAAATTTTCTTTGGACAAACAGGCAAAATAGAAGATCTTGTAAGCGTAATTGCTAAGCATAACAAAGAGAAGTATCTTGTGCCTGTATCGGATGTACACAAGGAAGATTTGTTTTCACTTCTAGACGCGAAAAAGATCAATTACTCCAAAGCGGTAATGTATAGAACTGTAAGTAACGATTTTACTCCAGAAGAAAAGTTCGACTATGATATGTTGCTTTTCTTTAGTCCTTCGGGTATTGCTTCATTGGTGAAGAACTTCCCAAATTTTGAGCAATCGGATGTTAAGATCGGATGTTTTGGTCCAACAACAGCAAAAGCTGTAAAAGATGCAGGTTTAAGATTAGATATTGAAGCTCCAACAGCAGCAGCACCGTCTATGACTGCAGCTCTTGAGTTGTATCTAAAAGAACAAGCGAAGAAAAAGTAAAAATATAAATCAGTTTATATTTTATTTACCGCAATGCTATTTGATGCGAAAGTTTTACCTTTGCGCAGATAGCCTTGCGGTTTCATTTTTTACAAACTATCAATGAACGAAAATAAAAATACGCTTTCGAAAGAAGAACGACTGAGCAGTAAGATTGATATCGATCTATTGTTTGACAATACTGCAGCATCGTTTGTTGCCTTTCCTTTACGTATCGTTGATAAAACAGTACCCGAAAGAGAAGCTCCAGTTTCTATTATGGTTAGTGTTTCGAAGAAGAAATTTAAACGAGCAGTAAAGCGCAATCTTCTAAAGCGTCTTGTTAGGGAAGCATACCGAGTAAATAAGCATGCTTTATTGGAAAAGATGATGCCTACTGATAAAACCCTTCTTCTTGCATTTATCTATGTTGATAAAGAAGTTAGGAGTTTTAAGGAAGTCGAAAAAGGCGTAAATCGAGCATTAAAAAAATTGCTAGAAGCAGAATTATGAAAAAAGCTTTGAGTTGGCTTTTGCTTGCTCCTGTTTATTTCTATAAATATAGTATTTCACCATTATTACCGCCTGCATGTAGGTATACGCCCACATGTTCTGAATATACAATACAGGCCATAAAAAAATATGGACCTTTCAAAGGAGGAGTATTAGCTATTAAACGTATATTGCGATGTAATCCATGGGGAGGAAGCGGGTATGATCCTGTTCCCTGAATTGAAATGACCTATTACGATATACATACACATCAAAACGTAAAAATACCCAACGTACGCTCGATCGTAAATTTATTTCCGGGCGATACAATACCTGCTCATTCTTACTGTTCTGTAGGAATACACCCAAACTATATACATACAAGTCATATTCAACACGAGCTTGCATTGGTAAGTAAAACCTTGGCAATGTCTGAAGTTGTTGCATTAGGAGAAATAGGTTTAGATAAGAATAGCCATGTTTCAATCGATGTACAGCGAAAAGTGTTTATTGATCAGTGGGAAATTAATAGGGTTTATAATAAGCCTATAATTATTCATTGTGTTAAAGCTTTTGATGAATTGCTTTCTCTAAAAAAGCGTCTAAACGATACATCTAATTGGATAATCCATGGATTCAGAGGTAAGCCCCAACAAGCGACACAACTGATCTCACATGGTTTTGCTCTTTCTTTTGGATATTGGTTTAATGAAGAGGCTGTGAAAGTAGCTTTTCCAGATTCACTTTTCCTTGAAACTGATGATAGATCTATTTCAATTTCTGATGTATACCAGCGCATAGCTTCTTCTCTTGATCTTAATCTAGATCAGGTAGCTAATGCAGTGAAAGTCAATGCAGACAAGTTGTTTGCATTTTGATATCAAGAATAAAGTCTTACCTTTGTTATTATATAAATTTTATAAGTCATGAACTTTGTAGAAGAATTAAGATGGAGGGGCATGATTCACGACATGATGCCCGGTACCGAAGAACAATTGCAGAAAGAATTAACGTCTGCTTATGTAGGTATTGACCCTACGGCAGACTCTTTACATATTGGTCACCTTGTAGGCGTAATGATGTTGAAACATCTTCAACGTGCTGGTCACAGACCGATAGCACTTATTGGTGGTGCAACAGGTATGATCGGAGACCCTTCGATGAAATCACAAGAGCGTAATCTTCTTGATGAAGAAACGCTACATCGTAACCAAGAAGGTATTAGAAAGCAACTAGAGAAATTTTTGGATTTCCATTCAGATGCGCCTAATGCAGCTAAGTTGGTAAACAATTACGACTGGATGAAAAACTACTCGTTTCTTAATTTCATTCGTGATATTGGTAAGCACCTTACTGTTAACTATATGATGGCTAAGGATTCTGTAAAGAAACGTTTGAGTTCAGAGTCGAACGTTGGTTTGTCTTTTACAGAATTTTCTTACCAGTTGCTTCAAGGATACGATTACTTGTATTTATATCAAAATGAAGGCTGTCGCTTGCAGATGGGCGGTTCAGATCAGTGGGGTAATATTACAACAGGAACTGAATTGATTCGTCGTAAAACAGGTGGCGAAGCTTTTGCTCTTACTTGTCCGTTGATTACAAAAGCAGATGGCGGTAAGTTTGGTAAAACTGAATCAGGAAACGTTTGGCTTGATCGTCGCTATACATCTCCTTACAAATTCTATCAATTCTGGTTGAATGTAAGTGATGGTGATGCTGAGAAATATATGAAGATCTTTACTTCTCTATCAAAAGAAGAGATCGAAGCTCTAGCAAAAGAACAAGCAGAGGCTCCACATTTACGTCCAATGCAAAAAAGATTGGCGCAAGAAATCACTGTAATGGTTCACTCTGTAGAAGATTATGAAGCAGCAGTAGAAGCTTCATCTATTCTTTTTGGTAATTCAACCGCAGAAGCTTTGAAAAAACTAGATGAAGATACTTTGCTTTCTGTATTTGAAGGAGTACCTCAATTCGAAATATCTAAAGATGCTTTGAAAGAAGGAGTGAAAGCTGTAGACCTTTTGACAGAAGCAGCGGCTGTATTTCCATCAAAAGGAGAGATGAGAAAGCTTGTTCAGAGTGGTGGAGTATCATTAAACAAAGAAAAACTTCAAATATTTGATGAGCTTATTGATGATTCTAAATTATTGAATGGTAAATATTTGTTGGCTCAGAAAGGTAAAAAGAACTATTTCTTGTTGATTGCAAAATAAAAAAAAGTGATGCAAAGATTTGGATGTTTCAAAAACATGACCTATCTTTGCATCGCAATTGAGAAACAAAGTTGCTGAATAAATAAAGCAAATCTGAATTGTTTTAGGATTGTCTCATGGTGTAATGGTAGCACAGCAGTTTTTGGTTCTGTTAGTCAGGGTTCGAATCCTCGTGAGACAACAAAAAAAGGTAATCGATTATTCGATTGCCTTTTTTTTGTGCCCATACTTTAAGGTTGGTTTTCTTGGCTCACCCGATAAACCATGGGGATTATGCATATAGTTTGGTTAATTTAAACAGTAAAAACTCTTCACATCAATTGCGCCTATTGTGCCTGCTCTAAAAGTTTATTTTCTTGATAAAGGTTACTTCAAGGTGGTTTGTCTTGTTAATGTATCTAGATATAAAAAGATTATCTCTCCTGTTTGAATATTGAAATCTGAGTCGAAAGAACGGTTTGTGGTTTCAGTCTGGTTTAATATGCCTACCAATACGAGGTTGGGTAATATGTTTACTGGGGAAACTTTGTTTGTGTGTTAAGGAGGTGATGGTTGGGGTGGAAAAAGTATTTTGTCTTATCTCATTGAATATTACAAAATAGAGTTCGTTGGTAACGAGGATTTTATTGACTGGTATAAAAAAAAAAAGCTCCGAGATTGCTCTCGAAGCTTTTATCGTGCGGATGAAGGGACTCGAACCCCCACGCCTCTCGGC
>X396_Morelets_crocodile__coassemble_9_pt1 | contig 27244 bp, 24 predicted proteins | sample X396_Morelets_crocodile__metabat2_low_PE_001 | metagenome-assembled genome bin X396_Morelets_crocodile | reverse complement strand
GTATGGTAAGCGCAATTGCTATTATGATTCAAAAATTTGCAGCAGACGTAGTAGCCACACCAATTACCAGTGCCATTATAGCCGGTATCACAGCCGGAATTGTAGCCGGACTAGTTGATTATATAACTAAAAATGATATTATCGCCATTAGCCATAAACAGTTTTAACAACTATACATCTGGCAATTATCTCAATCACCTATTGTAATATAATACTAAAAAAGCGCCATTTAAAATTCTTCACCGAATTATCAAAATGGTGCTTTTTCTTCGTTTAAGGGCTATACAATTTATCTATTTATCCATATAATGATGGATTATCAATCAAAAACACCTGTATTTATCTTACTCATTTCCCTGTATAATTTCTTTCATTATGTAGTTTTTTTTATAAATTTGAGACCAATAACCAGAGTAGAGAAGCCTCTATCTTACTTTTTTGTTAATTTTTAATCGATCATTTATTATATATGATTCTAAAATAAGCTTATTATGCCGATATTAGAAAACCTTTTAATCAGAGGGCTTAAAACGACAGAAGATTCCTGTATAAGCAGTCCCTTATTAAAAGCAAAAGTAGAAGCAATGGCTACATTAGGTCATCACTTCATGTTTTTAGCCGATCAACGACGACAGACGTTTACATCGTTCAATTATAATCCCGATTTTTATCCATTATTCGGATCAAATCCATATGCAATAAAACTTGAAAAAGTTCAAAATCAGATCAATTCATCAGAGCACTCTTTACTGACCAAGTATGTTCAACTCATAAATACTCAATTCACCAATAAAAATAAGCAATCCGATCAAAATATATATTTCACTATCGAACACACGTTTGATGTACACAAAGCACCCGAAGGAGCCTGTATCAAAATACTCCCCTTTCTTTACGATTCTCAACACAACCTTCTTGCTACACTCGCAATCATTGAACCGATACAGTATGCAGGTAGTGCCGTTCTAAAAAAACATTACACAATCGAGAATAGAACGGATGTTTACAACCTATCTACGAAGCGATTTATCCCAGAAGAATCAACTCAACTATCCGATATCGAATGTCAAATCCTCCATTTATCGGGAATGGGAGTCAAAGAAAAAGACATTGCGAAACAACTGGATTTAACCTTACCCGTACTCAAACGAATCAAAACCATCATTTTTGAAAAACTAAAAGTCAATTCAATCTCCGAAGCAATTTTTGTTGCTTACAAACGAAGACACATTGACTCCGAACCTATTCAATGAATTATATGGGACTGCAATTTAAACCTTTTGATGAATTATTGACCAATGAAGCATATCAAAACATCGATCCGGTCGCATTTAAGCAAACCGTACACGATCTTATCCGACATGCTTCTGTATATAGTAAAGCAACGAACGAAGCTTTTATGATCGCCTCTACACTTAAAGGTGAGATATACTACGTTTCAGATGATCTGATAAAACTAATGGGCTATACCCAAGAAGAATTAAGTAAATTAGGCAATCGATTTACAAAGTCACTCATGAACCCTGAAGAACATCAATTAATGTTGCAAATGTCGGCTCAGACTTATAATGAGATTTTCAAATTACGGAGCAAGGACAAATCGAGTTATCATATCGCCCTATATAAATACCGCATCAAGCACAAGCTTGGACATTGGTTAACATTAGAAAACATAGCTTATCCGGTATGTCATATCAATCAGAGATCAATGTTTGTTGTATGCTACATAAAAGAAACAACCAGGTTTACACGCACCGAACTTAAAATATTTTACCCTCAAGAAAAACTGCAATATATCTATAATCACGCACTAAAGAAATTCATCAAATCGGAAAAGATCCAGCTCAATTCGATCGAGCATCAGATATTAAAACTCACAGCTACAGGACATAAGGAGTATCAAATCGAAAAACTAATGCAGCTCGACATCAATAATATCAAGTACTATAAAAAGAAGATAATGCAAAAAATGTCGGTAAACAGTATGCCCGAAGCAATATACCTTGCACTAAAGAAAGATCTGCTTTGATTCTATACCATTCAATAAATCAAAATGGAATACAAGATTATCTAAATTAATAAACTCTAGAATCAAGTCTTTGTTAATTTGACAAAGGCACGAATATATGCTCAAGAAAAAACTACCACTGCAGTTCGATATCAATGAATATCTAACCCGTAGTAACAAAAAAGGATTCGACAAAGAGCTGCTAGAAAAAGCAACAACCGATTTCTTGCGAAGTTCTATTGTCTGTGGTGATGCTTTAGAAAAAGCAACACTGATTACTTGTGCCGATAGAAGCAATGTCTATTATATGTCAGACTCTTTCCTTAAACTTACCGGTTATACTCGTGAAGAAACCGACTTTTTTGGTCCTAACTTCATAACACATATTATGAAGAAAGAAGACTTAAGAATATTGCCTAACATTCGTGAAATGGCCTTACAGGAAGTTTATTCACAACGCAATCGAAGTCTTAAACGACACCTTTTACATATGATACAATATACGTATCAAATTATGAAAAAAGATGGAAAATGGATCACTCTTGAATGTTGTGCTTATCCCGATTGTTTCATAAAAAATAAACACTATTTCTTTGTTTCCTACATCAAACAAACAAAAAAAACAGACCGCTTATCTATACAGATTTATTTCTTTCGTGAAAATGCACGTTTGATATACAATCACATCAAAGGGAAATTTATACCGGCCGAGAAAATTCAGCTCAACAAAATAGAATATGAAATACTGCGGCTTACAGCAACGGGACATAAAGAGCATCAGATTACGAAAAAAACCGAATTAGATCACAATACTATAAAGTATCACAAGAAAAATATAATGCTCAAAATGTCGGTCAACAGCATGCCTGAGGCCGTTTATTACGCGCTCAAAAACGGCATGCTTTAGATCCGGCAAAGCGCTACAGAGACAACAAAGACCACCAATATACACTCTTTTCATAAAGCTATTATATGTTTATTTTAGAACACTTATTTATTCCCGATCAGCCATTCGCTGAAAAAGACAAATTCAACATCCAATTTTTGAATGCAAAAATTGAAGCAATAGCCTGTGTATATAAGAAGTTAATTCTTGTTTTAAATCATGTAACACAAGAGTGCATTACATACAACTTTGATGAAAACATCTACCCCATTACCGGAATAAACCCCTATTTACTGAATATCAAAAACACTCATTCTCACATTGAAGACTCTGATATAAATCTAATGTGGAAGTACCTGGAAGTCATCAATAAAGCATTTATCGGAACCAGACATCAAAGAGATGACGCTATTTATTTTTCAGTAGACTTTGTATACCTAAACAGCAAGAAAATAGACGCTTGTTGCACCAAAGTCATTCCTTATCAGTACGACAAAGATGACAATCTGCTTGTTACGTTATGCATCATCGAACCCATCAATTTTGCAGGCTCTGCCATCTTACGCAAGCATGACTTAAAGACAAAAACAACATCCATATACAACACCAACACCAAGCAATTTGAGCACGAAGCAAACTCATACCTCTCTGAGGTAGAATGTAACATCTTGCACTTATCGGGACAAGGCATCAAAGAAAAAGACATCGCCAAGCAATTAAATATGACACTTCCCAAGCTGAAACGCATCAAGACCCTCATATTCGAAAAGCTCAACGTATGCTCCGTCTCCGAAGCCATCTACATATCCTACAAAAGAGGCTACCTCGATGCAATGCCCAAAAAGTAGCTATTTAAGATATTTATATAGAATGTGAGAACAAGATGAAACTATTTCATTAACTCTGATTAATACTCGAGCAATAACTTCTGCATTGATAAACTATATCAAAAACTGTCTGTTTCATTTAAGGATTTAGACCAATAAACTTATAGTAATTATTAATTAGATCATGTATGAAAACGTTCAATCAATGTTTTGCAATCTTTGCAGGGTTCGTCATTCTGTTATTCAACCTATCTTGTTCAAATGAAGATACAAATGAAGAAGAAAACAAACTGAATAGTGAGAGAATGAAAGTGGGACGTCTGCTTCTGGAAGTACAAGCACCCCAAGTAGCAGAAGCAATCCCTTATTACACAGACGATATCGAATACCACGACCCAATCGTCAACATCAAAGGTATAAACGACATGACTGCATTCTTGAATCAGCTGATCGTAGGAGCCTCTCCAAACCTTGTCACCATCGTTGAAGATGAAATTCTTATCAATGATACTTATTCTGCAACTTGGGTTATGAGTGGTGATTTTCTAGGGTCGCCTTATCAAGCCAAAGGCATTTCAATATTCAAGTTTGCACCCAACTCCACGCAAGTGTATTATCAGAGAGACTACTATTCGGAAGGAGATATCATGGCCACAATTACCGGATTAGATTCGGCAATTATAGGTTTCAGAACCTTCTATAAATGTTCGGTAGATCCAACATTCGAATGCCCATTTGCTCCGGCATCGGATAATGAGATAACTAAAAGCTCGTCTCAATCACAAAGTCAAATTAGTAAGGATCAATTGGCCATTGCGCGCCTGTTGGTTCAACTGGATGCAGAAAATTGGCCCGGCGTGATACCTTCCCTTGCCAACAATTATGAATATCATGACCCCATTGTCGATATTTATGGGCCTGAGACAATGACAACATTCTTAGGACGTTTGTTTGCCGGATCTTCCGATCTGTATACCGTAATTGAAGACGAGAGCTTATCGAACGATATTTATATGGCAACCTGGACTATGACCGGACTATCCAACGGAGCTACAATCACTGCACCAGGCATGTCTATCGTGAAATTTGTGAAAGGAACAACAAAAGTATATTATTCGAGAGACTACTACACCGAAGGAGATGTTATGATTGGCGTTCCTCAACTTGCCGACGCGGTTCGCGGATTTCGTCATTATTACCTTTGTGCCGTAGATCCACTCTATGATTGCAACAAATAGGAATCATAAATCAAACCAGGTGTTTGTGACCAACTTACACCTATTTCATGTTATACAACACACAATCAACAAGTGAATGTTTATTAATTTTTACATAGATTCGCAATGTGAGACTGTGTGTTTCACAACTTAAGTATGAATCTCATAGATTATGCTGTGAAGTTAAAAAGCTATGAGAATGTGATTAAAACAATTATGACCAAAAACCACACTAAAGGCACTGTTCCGAAGAGCAGTGCCTTTTTTTCACTTCCTCTGATTAGATAATCGAGCAAGCATCAACCAAATACACAAACGATAAAGACTATAGATAAATGTCCTAAACTATATTGTAGGTATACAGATATCATTTTGCTTCGTTAAATAACAATAACTTGAAAATTATACCCTCCAAACACGAAAACAACGACAGTTATTCCGTGTTTGATATCTGAATGAGATCATTTTATAAGATCTCTAGATTAACAGAGAGTAAAAGCAGTAATTTTTTGTGATTCAATTTCAAATGACCATTTTTTATGAAAACACGTTACTTTTCAGCCATGCTCATTGCAGGTTTTGTTTCATTTGGATTAGCATCATGCAGCAATGAAGATCAACCTGCTCAAGTAGAAGGACAAACTACTCAAGTTAGTTTTTCTATGGTAATGCCAGAAGGTGTTTTATCTAAAGCAGCAGATAACACTCTTGGCGATACTCCTTGGAAAAGTTATACACAATGTATGACTCAGTTTGACGACAAAGGACAACCGATTCCTTCAAATCCAAACTTCCCTCTTGTCGCTAACATGGAAATGGTGCGAACCGGTTCCGGTGTAGGCCCTAGTCCTTTAATTGTTAAGGTAAACATTGTAAAACGTTCCGATGGTTCTTACGTAACAGATCCTGTTACCGTTGATGCAGATAAAACATATACCATCGAGAACATCACAATTACAGATGCAACAAATCTAAGTCAGGTGTATTTCTCAGGAGTACAAAACACAGCTCTATTTGCACCTTATGTATCACAAACTTTGCCTCAAACTTTTACTGTAGCCGCATATACAAAACCAATCATCGATGTTTGGGTATTATGTGCCAGAGGCTTCGAACCTGAAAAATTCGGAAAACCTAAGTTCGACATCAATCGTGTAGAGGTATCTTGTATTCCTATTTTTGTTGACGTTTGTAATAGAGTTGGAGAAGACTTCGTTGCAGAGGGCGTAATCAGCTTACAAAAAATCAACAAAGCAACACCTCCTGTTGCTGCTGATTTTGCAAATGCCGGAAAAGTAACAGACAATCTAGCTAGTGGATCAATCTCTTATTTGTGCTTTGCCGATGATCTTGATCAAGCAGATGCTAAGGAATGGTTCTTGATTTCAATCACTTACAAAAACCCTGACACAGGTGTTAATACTTCTGTTTCGGAAATTGTAAGCCTTGATAAAATGAAAGCATACAAATCATTGAATGCATGGGATGATACTTATAATTTCCTTGATGTTTTGATTTGTGGTGATTTCTGTATCTTCAATTGCAACACACAAGAAATTCCTAAATAATGAATACCTACAAACTATAAAACTATAATTATATCGGAGGAAAACTAAATTGGTTTTCCTCCGATTTTTATTTGCAAACGTCTTATATAGACCATATATTTTGATAAAATAACACCTTAGATTACCGATGCAGATAAGTCTATTTGCCGACAGGTTATTTTATGGTTACCTTCGTAAATAAAAAGAAGAATGACAAATCTGGATGGACGCAAACGTAGCAATGTAAGACCGGGACAGTTGGTGAATATCGTGCTTAAGGCCGATCAACGCACAGGCGAACTAACCGAAGGTATCATCAAGAGATTATTGACCAAGTCTCCTAATCACCCACATGGGATCAAGGTACAACTCGATACCGGCGAAGTAGGACGAGTAAAGGAAATTCTAGAAGATTGGGACGAGTAGTTTTGATCTATATGAAAACAGAATCGTCAGGTCGGCACCTGACGATTCTGTTATAGTGAAGAATGAATCGTCAGAAGGCGACCTGACGATTCACTCTTCGTTTACTTTATTTTGAAACCTTACAAGGTCTCGATGCAAAGGTTGCTTTAAAAATGTTTGCCCGAAACGTAGACCCATTCGCCGTTCTCTTTTTCAAAGATCGACTCTTCTTTTATCTGATCTACCTTTCCTCTTTCCATAAAAAGAGCTCTAAACGTTACCATGCCTGTAGCATCGCCCTCCTCACCTCTCTCTTTCTTTAGGATTTCGAGCTTAACCCATTTCACTGATTTTGCCCAACGCTTGATGTCTGCTTTGTCGCTAAGCGGACGCGTAGACGAATGCCAGCTTTTCATCAGATAGTCAACATCAGCTTTTGTAAAAGCGGTATAGCGCGAACGCATCAGTCGCTCTGCTGTAGGTGCCGAAATTCGTCCTTCGATGATTGCACCGCAACATTGACTGTACGTATTTTGTGAGCCGCAAGGGCAAAGTTGTTCCATATCGTATATTTCTTATTACTCCTGCTAAATTACAATTATTTTTATTGCGAAGGCGCAAAGGCTTGCCAGTTTGATTTATTTGAATAGTTTTGCGAAAAACATATTAACCAACCACAAAACAAAATGTATGAGTAATCTATTTAAAACCTTAATGATGGGGATCATCGTTGTTACGTTTAGTGCCTGCGGATCTCTTTTTTACGAAACCAACAAAGCATTGCAGGTTGAGTCCGGAATGACGAAAGAAGAAGTGACCACCCTTATGGGAAAACCAACTCACCGAAGTTTCGACGACTATCAAGAGCAATGGGAATATAAATCTTTGACTAGTTCGGGAAGAGAGTATAATGTCTCGATTATAACCTTTAAGAAAGGACGTGTTGTGAGCATGGACTCGTTTAGCGAACCGGCACCTGCGGCTCCCAACAACTCGAACGTGGGTGTAATTGTAGGACCGGGCCCTGTGGTAATCCCTGCCAAACCAAATCGTTTCGAACAATTCTACAACAACGTAAAGTCGGAACCATTTAAAGACGGTAAGTTCAAGGTGCTTCGCATCGGTGTAACCAACGGTAGATTTACCTGTGCTGAAGTAGCACAAATGATGAACATCTTCTCCTTTGATGATGATAAACTCGATGTATTGTACATCATGGGGCCGCACATCTACGACTTTGAGAACTTCAAGGTGGTATTGAAAGCACTCACCTTCTCGAGTTCGAAAGAGAAAGCAGAAGACTACATCGAAGGCATCATCAAGAAAAGACGCTAAGATCAACACGACATTCCCAATAGCTACTATAAATAAACCCAGCCTCTACCAAGAAGCTGGGTTTTATTGTATCATCGTATTTTATATCTAATAGAACCAATCATCAAAGCCCATCCATAAACAACGTCGATATATCTCCGCAATAACATTCGGAATTCTCCGTTATAACTTTCAGATTTCTCTGCTATTACACTGAAACATCTGTGCTATAACTTTTATGACTCTTCGTTATAACATTTTAGAGCTTTCGCTATGACTTAAAAGATTCGTCTGTTGTCGGCTTAGCAGTTTCTATTTCCGGCATTTAGCGTAGAGGTGTAAACGAAACGAGGGCAAAGGCGAAAAGGAAAAAGCCGTTCAAACGGAGGCGAAGCCGTAGAGCGTTCTTTTTCCTTCGCCGAGCGCCCGAAGTGCAGTAGCCTCGAAGCGGTAGCCGGCAGCTTTTCTTTTTGGTTCTTTCTTCTTTTCGCTGCCGAAAAGAAAAAGAACAAATAAGAAGATTAATAATTTTTGCCCGCTACCCTCGGCGCCGGAGCACCCGGAAGCGGCTTTCTACTTTTAAGATCCTGCATGATCACCTCAATGGCTTTATCGAGCTGTTGATCCTCACCTGCCCATTCTTTGAGCGGATCATTATCGATCAGGATATCGGGATCTACACCATGATTCTCGATAATCCAATTGCCCGTTTTCGGATCATAACTAGTAAAGAAAGGCACCCGGATATCCGTTCCATCCATATAAGGAAGCGAACCGCTGATACCGATTACACCACCCCAGGTACGTGTACCGATCAACTTACCCAGACCTAGCGCTCTGAATCCCCATGGGAAAAGGTCGCCATCGGATGCCGAATACTTGTTGATCAAACAAACCTTCGGTCCTACCAGTGTAGCATTCGGAATGGTTCCGATCTTCGAAGTACCACGACCTACGGTAAGGCGGTATGGTTCGCGAGCCAAGCGTTCGAGAATCATCGGCGAAACATTGCCACCGCCATTAGCACGGTCGTCGATAATCAAAGCCTCCTTATCAAGCTGCGGATAGAAATAACGTGAAAACTGATTCAACCCTTCTACCCCCATGTCGGGAATATATACGTATCCCACTTTGCCGTTCGTTGCTTTGTCTACCTTTTCGATGTTCTTTTGCACCCAGTTGTAGTGATACAATGAATACTCCTCTGCCAAAGGTGTGATCACCACTTTGCGCGCACCGGCAAGTTGCGGCTTGCTATTGAGCATGATCTCGGTAGGAACATTTGCTTTTCCTACCAGCAATGCGTACATATCTTTTACGGTATTGGTAGGTACACCATCTATCGAAACGATGTAGTCACCTTTGTGTGCATCGACACCTGCTTCGGTAAGTGGCGAACGAAGTTCTTCGCTCCAGGAAGCTCCCGGTATGATTTCTTCCAACTTAAAGAAGCCGCTTTTATCGCGTGATATCTCAGCACCCAACAAGCCCGTTGCAATACGTGCGGGACGTTGTGTTTCGCCCGGATTCACATAGGCATGTCCTACGCCCAACTCGCCGATCATCTCACCAATAATATAGTTAAGATCGAGGCGCGTCTTGGCATAAGGTACCAATACTTCGTAACGTTTCTTCACGGCATTCCAATCGATACCGTGCATGTTTTCCAAATAGAAACCGTCACGATAGGCACGCCAAGCCTCGTCGAATAGTTGCGCCCACTCGGCCGAATAGTCTACCGGAATCTTCATATCCGAAAGGTTTACCGGTGTAGACAATGCAACCGGTCCCGAAGGAATGTCGGTTACGAAGTATTGATTGCCTCGTTCAAACACAGCCTTCTTGCTACCCTGAGTTACGATCATGCCGGCATCGGCCACCAAGTCTTCTTTCTGATTCTTGAGGTTATAGATCTTCGTTCCCCCTTGTGTGCTATAGATCACACTGGTTCCATCGGAGTAGAAGTTGCCGTAATAACCGGCAGGCAACGGAAGCTTCACGATGCGCTGATCCATACCTTCGGCATCAATCTTTACAACATTAGAAGGCTGATCTGCTTTGGACTCCGCACCATCTTTTGCTACTCCTTTACCATCTTTCGCAGCGGTATCGTTATCTTTTGTTATTGCTTCGCTGTCTTTTTCGATAAAAGGCGAAGGTGTATCTTTGGAAAGCAAGGCAATGTACACGCCCCCCATATTATTATATACGTGGTTCCATTCAAGTTGTCCGTAAGTAGGATTAAAGTCGCGAGCCGACGTGAAGATAATGTACTTACCATCGGTACTGAATACCGGACTGTACGAACTGTACCACTTGTCGGTAATAGGAATCTCTTTCTTATCTGCCAGATTCAACGCATAAATCATCGAGAAGTTATTGTCGCCTTCTCGCGAATAAGTTATCCAGTTGTTATCGGGAGAGAAGTTAATCCCACGAGCTACTCCGATCGGGGTTTCGAGCAGTGTGGTTACATTTCCCAATGGAACGTCAATGAGTTTGATTCGGTTTTTACGATCGGTATAGGCCAACTTCTTGGCATCGGGACTCCATGTAAGCGAATTGATATAGGTATCGTTGTTTTTGGTGAGTTGCGATACCTTGCCTGTGGCTACATCACGCAGGTAAACTTCTGTTTCGCCGGTTGCGTCTGATACATAGGCAACGCTTTTTGCATCGGGCGACCAACGTGCCATACGTTCGTGTGCTCCCGGAGTACGTGTTACGTTTTTAGTCACACCTTTATTTACCGGAACATCAAACACCTCGCCACGAGAGGTTATTGCCATGCGCTCGCCATTGGGAGAAACACTTACCGCCGTTATATAACCTGCACCGTCTTTGATTTCGTTACGTGCCAACGCATTGTCTGATGCGAGTGAGATGTTTACTTTCTCGGCTTGCTTCGTATCGGTATTGAAGGTATAAATGTATCCGCCGTTTTCGAATACGATGGTGTTTCCATGGCTGCTCGGGAACTTTATGTCGTATTCTTTGAAGTCGGTTACCTTAGAGGTTTGTTTGGTTTTGGTGTTATACACAAACAAGTTCATGATCTTATCTCGGTCGGAGATGAAATACACCTCGTCGCCAATCCACATGGGAAAGATGTCTTGCGCTACGTTGTCTGTGATGTTTGCCACGGTCTTGGCTGCCGGATTGTAGATCCATACATCATCGGCCATTCCGCCTTTGTAGTGCTTCCAGGTACGAAACTCGCGCATCACGCGGTTATAAGCCAGTTGCTTTCCATCGGGAGAGTACGAACAGAAACCGCCTTCGGGCAAAGGAATCACCTGCGAGAGTCCGCCTTCTTTATCCACTTCGTAGAGTTTGCCGGTGAATCCGTCGCTGATCCGATTGCGGTATACAATGCGGGAGCCGTCGGGTGTCCACCCCGTTACAATGTTGTTGGGACCCATTCGGTCTCCGAGATCATCGCGTTTGTTGGTTGCGGTATAGGTAATGCGAAGCGGTTCTCCACCTCGTACAGGCATGGTATAAACTTCGGTGTTACCGTCGTACTGTCCGGTAAAGGCGATGGTTTTGCCGTCGGGCGAGAACTTCGGAAACATTTCATACCCTACGAAAGAGGTAAGGCGTCGGGCTTCGCCTCCCGATACCGGTACAGCGTATAAGTCGCCTGCATAGGAGAATACAATCTCCGTTCCATTGGTTGAAGGGAAACGAAGCAGTCTGGCTTCGCCCGTTGTGACAGCAAAAATGCTTGGCAAAGCTAGCACGGAGAACAAAGAGGTTACAATTTGTTTTTTCATGGTGTGTAGTTTAATAGAATACACAAATCTAAATAAATTCTACATTAAACACTTTATTAATCGGGAATTTGTATATTGTGCCACGAATACTTTACTGCTGAGACTGTATGAAACGAATCTCAATTATAAGTCTAATCGCATTGGTCGTATATTCGCTGTTGATATACGCGTTTGTAATGCCTGAAGCATCACACAATGCACCCTTTGAATTTACCTATACACTCGAGTCTCCGGGCGTGTACAAGCAGACTTGTACTTTTACTCAAGCAAACTCTTTTGAAATAACAGAACATGATTTGTATTGGAACAAGAATAAGCCCGATTATAAGCCCGAAGTGCGAAAGGTTACATTATCTAAAAAAGAGACCGAACAGCTGAAAGCTTCTATTTTCGAATCATTACAACTGGAAGACCTCAAACCTCACTACGGTTTTGACGGAAAGGCTACTTCTGACTTCGTACATTCATTCTCACTGATCACTGCTACCGATACGGTATTTCTATCCGTAAAGGATCAGATCGACAACGATATACCAAAAGAGATTTACAGTCTGGTGCATGTAATGAGAGGTTTACTTGAAAAACATTCCAACAATTAATATAAGATGAAAAACAAAGTTGTTATTTGCATCGGGTCAAACTTCGATGCAGATATAAACATTGAAAAGGCTAAAGCTGTTTTAGAAAGAGAACTTGGCCCTATTACCTTTGCTGATCAAACCGAGAGCAAAGCGGTAAACTGGTCAAAACCTTGCATGTTTACCAATCAGGTAGGGTATTTCGAATCAGATAAAGAGTTCGATTACATCAAGCAACTTACCAAACAAATAGAACGTGATTTGGGAAGAAACGCAGAACAACGTGCTCTTGGCAACATGCCTATGGACATTGATATTGTTATCTGGAATGATGCAATACTCAAGCCGGACGACCTCAAGCAGACCTATGTGCATGACGCGATTCGCAGCCTTGAGCTATCTCTGAATCAAACTATTTTACAGTAATAAAATAGGGCAAACGGCGTAATTGTATAATTATTAGCTATCTTTGTCGCCTCAAGAAAAAACATTAATTACCAAACAATCCAATTGATATGAATCAATTAATGGACCCAATCGGCAAACTGATGGGATTAAGATACAAGTCGCACCCTTGGCATGGTGTAGAAATTGGAGATGACGCTCCACATACAGTGACCAGTTTTATTGAAATGGTGCCTACTGATACTGTTAAATATGAAGTAGACAAATCAAGCGGCTACATTCGCATCGACAGACCACAGAAGTTTTCAAACGTTATTCCAGCACTTTACGGATTCATTCCCCAAACTTATAGCGGCCAATGTGTAGCCGACTATACAATGGAGAAAACAGCTTACGAAGACATCACCGGAGATGGTGACCCAATCGATATCTGTGTATTAACCGAAAAAGTAATTCCTCATGGAAACATCTTGGTTAGTGCAATTCCAATTGGCGGATTCCGAATGCTAGACGGAAAAGAATCTGACGATAAGATCATCGCGGTAATGCGCAACGATGCTGTTTACGGCAACTATAAAAACATCACCGATTGTCCGGATATGGTAATCGACCGTTTGAAGCACTACTTCCTTACTTACAAAGATCTTCCGGGAGAAAAGCGTCACGTAGAGATTACACACGTATTTGATCGCGACGAAGCACACGAGATCATCTTACGTTCTACAGAAGACTACGCAAACAGATTCAAGAATCTGGAGCAATTCCTAAAAGGAGTATAAGATATCAAAGCTTTATATAGATGGGCTGTTCTTTTTCGAGGACAGCCTTTTTTATATCCCTACCTAGCGAAACAACCCCATTGGGGTTAAATAAGAAAGCCCCAATCCGTTCACTTCAGAACCGATTGGGGCTTTCAAATATCGTTATCGTTTACTCAAACGAGGAAGTATTAGCGACCTCCGTTTTTACGTTTTTGAGCTTCTTGTTGCAAGCGTTGAGCTTCTTCAAGACGAGCCATAAAGCCCGATTTCTTGCGAGGCTTACGTTTGTTAGCTTCAAGTTTAGCCAAAAGCTTATCTTCATTGATTGTATATCTGAAGATCAACGTTTGAATAATTGTAATCAACGTAGAAATAAAGTAATAGTAGCTAAGACCTGATGCGTATTGATTGAAGAACACAAGGAACATCAATGGCATCATGTACATCATCACCTTCATACCAGGCATTTGTTGTTGGCCGGTATTGGTTTGCTCCATATTAAACTTCGTATAGATTACGTTTGTAATCGTCATCAACAAACAGAACAAACTGATGTGATTACCGAAGTAAGGAGTAATGATTGGGATGTATGTATTCCAGCTTACAATTGCATCGTATGTAGACAAGTCGTGAGCCCACAAGAAGCTTTCCTGACGTAGCTCAATTGCCGATGGGAAGAACGCAAACAGCGCAAGCAAGATTGGCATTTGAAGCAACATTGGCAAACATCCGCTCATCGGACTTACACCTGCTTTGCTATAAAGCTCCATCGTAGCACGTTGACGCGCCATCGCATTGTCTTGACCAGGAAGTTTTGCGTTGATCTCTTCAATCTGCGGACGAAGTACTCTCATCTTAGCCGACGACATATACGATTTATATGTAAGCGGGAATAAGAAGATCTTCACAACCAAAGTCAATAAGAAGATAATGATACCGTAGTTATTGATAAAGTTTCCGAAGAAGTTGAAGATAGGAATCACAAAATATTGATTCACCCAACGGAACACACTCATACCAAGTGGAACAAGTTTGTCTAGTTGAAGCTTGTTGTCGGCAGTAGCATCATCATCATACGCCTGCAACAAAGAGAACTTATTAGGACCGAAATAGTATCTGAAGTTCGCTTGCTGATTACCTCTCACATCAAAAGGAACAGAAGCTGTCAACGAACAGTTTTTCAAGAACTCACCATCTTTATAGATCGAAGAGCTCATTTTTGCATTCTCAAAGCTGTCGTCAGAGATCAACGCTGTTGAGAAGAACTGATCTTTATAAGCTACCCATTTTACTTTGTTTTGAACTGTTTTAGAGTCATCGCGCGATTCGCTCAAGTTCTCTACATCATCAGCAGTATTCTTGTAAAAAATACCAGTGTAGCGCTCTTCAAATTTACGACCGTGTTCTTGCTGTCTGATTTTTTGGTTCCATTGCAGATCCAATGTATTTGTACCGGCAGCCAACACTTCACCCATACCATTTCCCTTGATCTTAAACTCGATCATATAATCATCCACAGGAACAGTATACATATAATCTAAGTATCTGCCGTTTCCTGCGTCAAGACGGAACGTGATTGAATTTGCGGTTTTGTTGATCGGAGTAAAATACAAATCAGATGTATTCAACACGCGATTGCTAGCCGTTGTAAGAGTCAGGTTAAAATCTGCTCCATTCTTTTCAAACAAATACAAAGGAAGAGAGTCTGAGGTTACGTAGTTTTTCAAACGAGCTGAAATTACGCGACCACCTTTGTTCGAAAACTTCAATTCTACTAGATCGTTTTCCAACGTAGTTGTCTCTTCGTTACCTACTGCAGCCGTTGCAAATACGCCATACGCCTCTTGCATACGAGACAATGTAGCAGAGTCTGCTTCAGTTGCGGGAAGTACTTCTTTTGTTGTTGTGCCGATCTCCTTTTCAGCCTGAACATGTAGAGCCTCTACCCTAGCAAGCGAATCTTGAAGCTGCTTACGCGCTTCGATTTGCTCAGGTGTTGGTCTGTTCAACCAGCTGAACGCGAAGATTACAACACCGATAAGAATGAATCCTATGAGTGAATTTCTGTCCATTGTAAATTATTATTTCTTGTTTTCAGTAGCTGCTTTGATAAAGCTCATAAACAGCGGATTAGGATTAAGTACAGTACTATTGTATTCAGGGTGGAACTGAACACCGATAAACCATTTCAACGTAGGGATCTCAACAACCTCAACAAGACCTGTTTCAGGGTTTTTACCTACACACTTCATACCGGCAGCTTCGAACTGATCAATATATTGGCTATTGAATTCGAAACGGTGACGGTGACGCTCTTGGATATTCTCTTTACCGTAAGCCTTAGCAGCCAAAGAACCTTTTTCAAGTGTACAATCATATTCGCCCAAACGCATAGAACCACCCATATCGGTAATGTTCTTTTGGTCTTCCATGATGTCGATCACTTTGTATTTAGCATTCGGCTCCATCTCAGTAGAGTTTGCATCTTCAAAGCCAAGTACGTTACGAGCAAATTCGATCACCATACACTGCATACCAAGACAAATACCCAAAGTAGGCACATCGTGTTCGCGCGCATATTTCAAAGCAACGAATTTACCTTCGATACCGCGTTGACCAAAACCAGGAGCGATCAGGATACCATCCATACCACCTAGCATTTCATCCGCGTTCTCAGCCGTAAGCTTTTCAGAGTGGATAAAGTGAAGATCAAGCTTTTTATTTTGTTGTGTTGCAGTTTGCAACAACGATTCGTTAATCGATTTGTAAGCATCAGGAAGCTCCACATACTTACCAACAAGACCGATTTTCACAGTCTCAGTAGCTGTATATTTCTTATTAAGGAACTCTCTCCAAGGCTTCATTTCAGGTGTTTCACCTACTTCAAGACCCATTTTCTTCAATACAGAAGCATCTAGGTTTTGTTTTTGAAGTGCCAAAGGAACTTCGTAGATAGTAGGAACGTCAACACATTGTACTACGCCACTTTCTTCCACGTTACAAAACAATGCAACCTTGCGAAGAAGTTCTTTAGTCAATTCACGTTCAGTACGTAATACAAGAATATCCGGTTGGATACCCAACTCCTGAAGTTGTTTTACAGAGTGCTGAGTAGGTTTTGTTTTCACCTCACCAGCAGCAGCAATATAAGGAACATAAGTCAAGTGAACACACAGACAGTTTTTGCCCAACTCCCAACGAAGTTGACGCACACTTTCGATAAATGGTAGCGACTCGATGTCACCTATAGTACCACCAATCTCAGTGATCACAAAATCAAATTGATTCTTTTGACCAAGAAGTTTCATATTACGTTTGATTTCGTCAGTAATATGAGGCACCACTTGTACAGTTTTACCCAAATAATCTCCGCGACGCTCTTTATTAATTACGTTTTGATAAATACGTCCCGTTGTGATGTTATTTGCTCTTGTTGTAGGCACATTCAAGAAACGCTCATAGTGACCAAGATCTAGGTCAGCCTCATGTCCGTCTACAGTTACATAACACTCACCATGCTCATACGGGTTCAATGTACCCGGATCAATGTTAATGTACGGATCATACTTCTGAATAGTTACTTTATAACCTCTGGCTTGAAGCAACTTACCCAACGATGCGGCTACAATACCCTTACCTAATGAAGAGATAACACCGCCTGTAACGAAGATATACTTAGTATCTGCCACGACAATAATATATTTAATTAATCAACAAAACTATCTGTTTCCCAAAAGGGCAAAGGTACATATTTTTATTCATTATCACCAGACGTCGTTTGATTTTTCGTAAGCTTTTAAAGTTTGAGCTTCTAAAAGATCATAAAAATCAAATAAATGCAACAATGTTATATGTTGTAAAAAAAGGATTGAAAATATCTGTATTTTAGTTACATTCGCAAACTGTTAAAACTCTAACAAATTACATAAATATGAGAGTACTACTTGTTACACTGGCTTTCATCTTTGCTAATTCATTTAGCTACAACCTGATTGCACAAGAAACAAACACTACTGCTAATGAGGAGCGTGTACCCGATCAATATCCTGAGTTGGAAAAAATCCCCACACTCATGCAAGTTCACGAACAAGAAAACTTAAACTACAAACCGCAAATAGCACCAACCGCAGTTGCGATTGAAGGATTCATACCGGAACAAAAACTAGAAATGTCCAGAGAAGCATTATACTGGATCAACAAAAAGCTAGAACCTTGGGAAGAATTCGACAGATACGTCACATTCCAAGACACCGTAATTGTAAATCCGTTGTTCTTACCGTTTGTATTCAAAAGCAAATCCATTGCCGACACCATGACCTGGGCACCTGTTCGCTATCACGAACAAGAGTTCCCTCAAACCTCGTGGATCAAAACGGACACATTATTTAAAGAGCAACTCATCGTACAGCGCTTTAGAGACTCAGCCTACGACTACGTTGTACAAAACAACCGAGACGACATCAAATACGCACAAAGCTTCTTCCCCAAAGGAGGAGACTATGTGAGACCAATCATCATCGAAGGCAAGAAACCTCAAGAAATCCTGACGGTAGACAACACCAGCGATCTGGATCAAGTAACGGCACCTGTCAAGTTTATACCCGAGCGCAGATACTGGACATCACGCATGAACAGCAGTTTGCAGTTCTCACAAAACTACATCTCGCCCAACTGGTATAAAGGAGGAAGTAGCAACATCAACCTTTTGTCGTTGAATCAATTCAAATACGACTACAACAAAGACAAGGTTCAATTCACCAACGAGATGGAGTGGAAAGTCAGCTTCTTCAATGCACCAAAAGACACCCTACGCTCGTTTAAGATCGGTGAAGACGCGTTCCGTATCTATAGTAACTTAGGTTACAAAGCGTTTAACAAATGGTATTACACCGTCAATATGGACTTCAATACCGTAATCTTTAAGAACTACGCTGAAAATACAAACGACCTAAAGGCCGCGCTTCTATCACCCATGATTCTACAGTTTGGTGTCGGTATGAAATACAACACCAGCGGATCATCATCTACCGTAAAAGGTAGAAATCACAATCTGACGATCGACCTTTCACCTCTGGCATTATCATACAAATACGTTGGTAATAAGAATGTGAATCCGATCCAGCACGGTATCCCTGAGGGCGACAGACACCTCACACAACTCGGTTCGAAGGTCAGAGCAGACTTTACATACAACATCAATCGCAACATCACCTACTACACCCGCTTCTCATACTTTACCAACTATGAAAAGATCGAGGCAGAATGGGAAAACAGACTAAACATGTCGATCAGTAGATACTTCTCTACCATGATTTATCTATTTATGCGATTCGACGACAGCGTTCCGTTGAACGAAGACTTCAAGACACACCTTCAGATCAACGAATTGCTAAGCTTCGGTTTCAACTACAAGTGGTAACATCACCACAAGCACATAGCAACAAAAAGGCTTCGAAAGCAGAAATTAACACCTGCATTCGAAGCCTTTTCTCTTTTACAACCACACAAAGCAACCCTTGTAAATTGTAATGAATTCAATATTTTATACTAATACAAGTTTAAAATCTAAATAACAACGCCTTAAAAGCCAAGACCTACCACCCTTTACCACACTACGTATCAGCCACATAAACCCACAAAGCCCGAATCATGCCCTATAAACCCCTTAATAAGATCATAATGAATTTAGAAAGTATGTCTAAAAACAATATGCCTCAGAGTTGCGAATCTCAAACAAATGGTTACTTTTGCCGCCTAGTTGCAATATAGAGATTACAGAATGGCACAATCAATCGTTCAAACCGGCACTATCACGCATATTGACGGTGACATAATTAAAGTAAAAATCTGTCAACAATCGGCCTGTTCCGATTGTCATGCCAAATCAGTATGCTCGTCGTCCGACAAGAAGGATCACTACCTCACCATCGTTGATTCGTCGAAACACTTCGAAGTAGGAGAAACAGTCACGGTTATTGGCGAAGCATCAGCCGGACTTGCAGCATCGCTGTTAGCATACGCACTGCCCATCGTACTCATCCTTGCCACCCTCTTCGGAGTCGCGGCAGCCGGCCTGGGCGACACCTGGGCAGCACTACTGGCACTTGCTACACTCATACCCTATTATTGCGTACTCTATCTCTTCCGCAACAAACTAAAGAAGAGATTCACATTCAAAATAAGAAAGCAAAATCAATAATGATATTATGATTCTTATAGCTGTTATTTCATTAGGTGCAATAGGAGCGATAGGGGCTGTAGTCCTCTACGCGGCTTCTAAAAAATTCGAGGTATACGAAGACCCTCGAATTGCTCAAGTACAAGAGATTCTTCCTGCGGCCAACTGCGGAGGATGTGGTTATCCCGGTTGTAGTGGTTTTGCCGCTGCATGTGTAAAATCAGACTCATTGGACGGACTCTTCTGCCCTGTAGGCGGAAACGAAACAATGACACAAGTTGCATCTATTCTAGGCAGAGAAGCGGCAGCATCAGCTCCCATGATCGCCGTAGTAAGATGTAACGGAAGCTGTGAAAACAGAAAACACACCAACCAATTTGACGGAGCAAAAAGTTGTGCGGTAGCATCCTCACTATACGGAGGTGAAACCGGCTGTTCGTATGGCTGTCATGGCTTTGGCGACTGCGTAAAAGCATGTACGTTCGATGCCATCTACATCAACCCCGAAACACAACTACCCGAAGTAGACGAAGACAAATGTACCTCATGTGGTGCCTGCGTAAAAGCATGTCCTAAAGCCATCATCGAGCTACGTAAGAAAGGTCCTAAGTCACGTCGCGTATTTGTAAGCTGCGTCAACAAAGACAAAGGCGGAGTAGCGAAGAAAGCATGTAATGCAGCCTGCATCGGTTGTTCAAAATGCTTCAAGGAATGTCCGTTCGAAGCCATCACCATCGCCAACAACCTTGCATACATCGACTACGACAAATGTCGCTTGTGCAGAAAATGCGTCGACGTATGTCCTACTCATGCCATCCATGAGTTGAACTTCCCTCCAAAGAAAAAAGTAGAACAAACAGAAGCTAATAATTAAAACTCAAGATACTATGTTAAGGACATTTCGTATCGGGGGTATTCACCCGCCCGAAAATAAACTGTCTGCAGGCAAAAAGATAACTCCGCTCGAGCTACCAAAGCAAGTGATCATACCCTTATCACAACACATCGGAGCTCCGGCGCAGGCTATTGTAAAAAAAGGCGACGAAGTAAAAGTAGGCACCATGATCGCCAAAGCCGGTGGTTTTGTTTCGGCCAACATCCACTCTTCCGTATCCGGAAAAGTAAACAAGATCGACGACGTGCTTGATGCCAGCGGATACAAACGCCCGGCCATTATCATCGACGTAGAAGGCGACGAATGGGAAGAAACCATCGACCGTTCGGCCACACTCAATAAAAACACCGAATACCAGGCAAAAGAAATCGTAGACAAGATTGCCCAAGCCGGTATCGTAGGACTAGGAGGAGCAACCTTCCCTACCCACATCAAACTAACCCCACCTCCGGGCACCAAAGCAGAGATCCTTATCATCAATGCCGTAGAATGTGAGCCCTACCTAACCTCCGACCATCAATTGATGATGGAAAAAGGCGACGAAATCATGGTAGGAACCACCCTATTGATGAAAGCCATCAACGTAACCAAAGCCGTAATCGGAGTAGAAAGTAACAAACCCGACGCCATCAAACACCTTTCGGCACTTGCATCACAATATCCGGGCATCGAAATCATGCCATTGAAAGTGCAATACCCACAAGGAGGTGAAAAACAATTGATCGACGCCGTTACAAGCAAGCAAGTACCAAGCGGCGGACTACCTATTGCCGTAGGAGCCGTAGTACAAAACGTAGGTACCGCCTTTGCCGTATACGAAGCCGTACAAAAGAACAAACCATTGTTTGAACGTGTGGTTACCGTAACCGGTAAAGCATTAACTAACCCTTGCAACTTACTCGTACGTGTAGGTACCCCTATCACCAATCTGATCGAAGCAGCAGGCGGCCTTCCGGCCAATACCGGTAAAATCATCGGTGGCGGACCTATGATGGGTAAAGCCCTTGTAAGCACCGACATCCCAACCACCAAAGGAAGCTCAGGTATCCTCATCATGGAAGACAAAGAAGCGGCACGTAAACCAATGGAACCATGTATCCGTTGCGCCAAATGTGTCAACGTATGTCCGATGGGATTAGAGCCCAACCTACTGATGGCCGAGACTTCATTCGAAGTATGGGACAAAGCCGAAAGCGATCACATCACCGACTGTATCGAGTGTGGCTCATGTAGCTATACATGTCCGGCCCACCGTCCGTTGCTCGACTACATCCGCGTAGGAAAAAGCAAAGTAATGGGTATCATCAGAGCGAGAAAGTCATAATACAAACTAGCAAAAAATGGAAAATAAATTAATCATAGCACCTTCTCCGCACGTACATAGTGGCGACAGCATTGAGAAAAACATGTACGGTGTGGTTATAGCACTCATACCGGCACTACTTGCGTCGTTCTATTTCTTCGGACTAGGAGCAGTTGTCGTTACGGCAACAGCCGTTATTTCATGTTTGCTTTTCGAATACCTCATCGAGAAGTTCATCATGAAAAGCCACGTTACCATCAAAGACGGATCAGCCTTGATCACCGGTCTGCTATTAGCCTTCAACCTCCCATCCAATCTACCGATCTGGATCATCGTGTTGGGCTCGTTGGTAGCCATCGGTATCGCTAAAATGTCATTTGGCGGATTAGGAAACAACATTTTCAACCCTGCGCTGGTAGGTCGTGTGTTCCTACTTATCTCCTTCCCTGCACAAATGACCACATGGCCCGTACCAAGCCACTTCCCTACAACCTATCTGGATGCCGAAACAGGAGCAACCGTACTTACCCTGATCAAAACAGGCGGCGGTGACATCCCGGGCTTCCAAGAACTATTGTTCGGATACAAAGGAGGCTCAATCGGAGAAGTATGTGCCATCGGCCTATTACTAGGACTAGCCTATATGCTATGGAAAAAGATCATTACCTGGCACATCCCGGTATCGATCTTCGCTACCGTAATCATCTTCTCAGGCATCATGCACGGAGTTAACCCTGCTAAATACGCAGGCCCGGCCGTACAATTGCTATCGGGAGGTATGATGCTAGGCGCCATCTTCATGGCCACAGACTACGTTACTTCACCAATGAGCAAAAAAGGAATGATCATCTACGGTATCGGGATCGGTCTCATCACCGTAATCATCCGTATGTTCGGAGCATATCCTGAGGGTATGTCATTCGCAATCCTCATTATGAATGCACTTACTCCGCTTATCAATACCTATTGTAAACCTAAGTTATTCGGAAGGAAGTAATCATGGCAAAATTAAAATCTACGCTACCAAATATGCTCATGTCCCTTACCGGAATCTGTTTGATTGCCGGAGCGGCATTAGCAACCGTAAATACGCTCACTACCGCGCCCATCGCCGCATCCAAAGCAGCAAAGCTCGAGAATGCGATCCGCGAGGTAACCCCTGAGTTCAACAACAACCCATCGGCCGAAGCCTACAAAGGCGTAACAGCAGACGGCGACTCACTCATCATCTACCCTGCCAAAATGGACGGCAACCTAGTAGGAGTAGCCGTAGAAAGTAACACTAAGAAAGGCTTTAGCGGTGAGATCAAAGTGATCGTAGGTCTCGACAAAGACGGCAAACTACTCAACTACTCGGTACTACAACACGCCGAAACTCCGGGTCTAGGATCTAAGATGCAAGAGTGGTTCAGAGCAGACAAAAACAAACAAAATGTACTAGGCAAAGATCTTGCACAAGGTCCGTTGAAAGTAACCAAAGACGGTGGAGACGTAGACGCTATCACAGCGGCAACCATCTCATCACGCGCATTCCTCAATGCCGTAAACCGTGCATACAGCGCATACGACAACAACGGCGATCACGATGGTACCACATCGGCAACCGAGCAAGACTATTCAAAATCAGATAAAAAAGGAGGCAGCCATGAGTAATCAGCAAAAGTCTAAATTTGACCTGAGCGTTCTTTGGAACGGCATCATAAAAGAAAACCCAATCTTCGTATTGCTACTCGGTATGTGTCCTACCCTGGGTACCACCTCTTCGGCAATCAACGGACTTGGGATGGGACTTGCCACAACCTTCGTACTACTTTGTTCCAACATGGTAGTATCATCGGTAAAGAACCTTATCCCCGACCAGGTACGTATCCCTGCATACATCGTTATCATCGCAACCTTCGTTACCATGGTACAAATGAGCATGGAAGCCTTCGTTCCTGCCCTATACGAAAGCCTGGGCTTGTTTATCCCGCTTATCGTAGTAAACTGTATCGTACTGGGACGTGCCGAATCGTTCGCAGCCAAAAACAACATCGCCATGTCGGCACTCGACGGACTAGGCATGGGACTTGGTTTCACCCTTGCGCTTACCCTATTGGGATCTGTACGTGAGCTATTGGGTACGGGCAAACTATTCAACTTCACCGTTTTCCCAGAAGAGTTTGGCTCATTGATCTTCGTATTGGCACCGGGAGCGTTCATCGCCCTAGGCTATTTGATCGCCATCGTAAACAAAATGCGTAAAGCATAATAACAAAAAGAATCGATCATGGAATATATCTTGATATTTATCGCGGCCGTATTTGTAAACAACATCGTACTGTCGCAATTCTTAGGAATCTGTCCGTTCCTTGGTGTTTCTAAGAAAGTAGAAACAGCTGCCGGTATGGGAGCTGCCGTTACCTTCGTACTTACCATTGCTACCATCGTAACCTTCTTGATACAGAAATTCGTACTCGATCCGTTCGGTCTGGGCTACATGCAAACCATCAGCTTCATTCTCGTAATCGCATCGTTGGTACAGATGGTAGAAATCATCCTAAAGAAAGTATCCCCTGCCCTATACCAAGCATTGGGCGTATTCTTACCACTGATCACGACAAACTGTGCCATCCTTGGTGTAGCCATCCTCGTGATCCAAAAAGACTTCTCACTGTTGCAGTCTGTGGTATATGCCATCTCTACCGCTATAGGATTTGCGCTAGCAATGATTATCTTTGCAGGCATTAGAGAGCGTTTGTCTCTTACGCTGATACCAGCAGGCGTAAAAGGAACACCAATCGCCCTTATCACAGCCGGAATCCTGGCAATGGCATTCATGGGATTCTCAGGAATTGTATAACCACTGTATATCTTATCTAGATTGCATACTAACACATATCAAATAGAATGAAAGGCAAAATTTTAGTTACCGGAGGAACCGGCTACATCGGTTCACACACAACCGTAGAGCTTCAACAAGCAGGTTACGAAGTTATCATCATCGATAACTTGTCAAACTCAAACGCTGACGTAGTAGACCGCATCGAAGGCATTACAGGCATCAGACCAGAGTTTCACGAACTAGATTGTAATGATTACGATGGTTTGAAAAAACTATTCGATCAACACAAAGACATCACCGGCATCATCCACTTCGCAGCAAGCAAAGCAGTAGGTGAATCGGTACAAAAACCATTGTTGTATTACAGAAACAACCTTGTTTCTCTAATCAACCTATTAGATCTTATGCCACAGTACGGCGTAGAGGGTATCGTATTCTCTTCATCATGTACCGTATACGGTCAGCCGGATGTACTTCCTGTAACAGAAGACGCACCAATCAAACCGGCAATGTCTCCTTACGGAAACACCAAGCAAATCAACGAAGAGATCATTCGTGACGCAGCACACGCAGGCGCACCATTCCACAGCATCATCCTTCGTTACTTCAACCCAATTGGCGCTCACCCATCTGCAGAGATCGGCGAACTTCCAAACGGCGTTCCACAAAACCTTGTACCATTCATTACACAAACAGCAGCCGGCATCCGCCAAGAGCTAAGCGTGTTTGGTAACGACTACGACACAGTAGACGGCTCATGCGTACGCGACTACATCAACGTAGTAGACCTTGCAAAAGCACACGTAATCGCAGTAGACCGCATCGTAGAGCACAAATGCAAAAAGAGCGTAGAAACGTTCAACCTAGGCACAGGCCGCGGACTTACCGTACTTGAACTAGTAAACGCATTTGAAAAAGTAACAGGTGTAAAAGTAAACCACAAGATCGTAGGTCGTAGAGAAGGTGATATCGAGAAAGTATGGGCAAACCCAACCTTCGCCAACACCGAACTAGGCTGGACAGCAAAAGAAAGCGTAGAAGACACCCTTCTATCCGCTTGGAACTGGCAAGTAAAACTACAAGAACAAGGAAAATAAACCCTCCCCATCCTTGTGGTCACCAACCATAAAACAAAAGAGACTTCAAACCCCGTCACACCGACGATTTGAAGTCTCTTTTTTGTTAAAAACAACCACAGCTAATTCAAATTAAATATCGCATAATATGAACTCAACTTATTAATGTAAAATTCAATAAGCCCTTGATTCTTCACTTAATTACCTCATCTAAACATCTCAAAATTCACTCTAAAAATCACGTTATATTGTCAAATTCATTAGGATAAGAGATCTGGGCAGTGTAATTTAATCTGCAAATCTGTGATAATTTCAGCTCTCTTAATAAGAGCATTAATTTCACTTTCCCTTAATGAAGTTAAATTGGTTCTAACTTCTCTAGCAAGTTTGAATTCGACATCTGTTGTATCGTTATTTATAAGCTCATCAAAATGGACATTTGACTTAATCTTATTAATAATAACTTCTATTTCTCCAGATTGAAGTTCAGCCAAAGTGATACCATGGAAAGCAACTATTGCAGGATCAACCTTATTATCTAAAATATTTTGTGCAAATCCATTTACACAGGCTATTAAATCCCATTCAAGAGAAATAAAGGCAATACGTTTTCCATCATTAACATCGGCATATATATTTTTTCTCATCTGAAGATTTCGAATTCGTGTAAAGAAAAGCTCCATAACCTGCAGTAGAAGCCAAAAATTGTTTGCCCAAAGTTTCGAACGATGCCGAATATGTCCATTGCCGGCGTCACTTACAATAATATAGTCACATTTGTATGAACTTCTTTCTTCTGTCAATTTATGAACTCCCTGATTATCATATATACCACCGTCTACCAGAGTAGGGCTTACAAGTGATGCTTGCGATGGATTTTTAAAATATTTTTTGTCTATTCTTAAGGGAGAAAAAAATTGAGGCACACAACTTGAAGCATATACAGCAGCTGCTAATGGAAAATATTCAGGAATGAATGTTACTTTCTCACGACCACCTGATAAATACTCATAAAAGGAATCGCTCATTTTGAATTTTGAAAAAGTCATCAATCGTCCACTCTCAAGATTAGTTGCACTTATTCCAATAAGCGGATAGTCGGGTAGGTCCTTCAAACATTTGTTGTTAAATAAGATTCTATCATAGGCCTTGCAGATTACTCGTCCTACAGGAAACAGTCTAAATCCTCCTACCAAATAGATTAAAAGCCAAATAAATAGCGTACTAAAAAGAACGCTTATCCC
>X396_Morelets_crocodile__coassemble_8_pt1 | contig 27421 bp, 17 predicted proteins | sample X396_Morelets_crocodile__metabat2_low_PE_001 | metagenome-assembled genome bin X396_Morelets_crocodile | reverse complement strand
CGACAACTGTTGCCGGTGCTTAGTATCAATACTTTCATTTACTGCTCTTTTTTTTTTTATTTTGTTTTCTTTTCCCTTTACCAAAGATACAATCTGATTGAGTCATTATCAAGCCTCACAAAATACTATCTTTACATTTTAACGCAATAAAACAATGAAGAAACAAATCCTTATTTTCCTTTTCGACGGTTACTCCGATTGGGAGATTGCCTATCTCACGCCCGAATTAATGAAGCTTCCCGCGTGTGAAGTCGTTTACTTCTCTCTTGATGGAAAGCCTGTGGTTTCGATGGGCGGACTAAACGTACTACCCGGCAAATCGCTAAATGATCTGAACGCAAACACTGCCGAGATGCTGATATTACCGGGAGGTTATGCTTGGGAGAAAGGTGAATTGACCGAGGTTGATGGTCTTGTCAAGACAATGGCTACGAATGGAAAAACAGTTGCTGCAATATGTGGTGCAACCATTCGTCTTGCTCAACTTAGTCTTCTCGATCGTGTAAAGCATACAAGCAATGTGCTTTTCTATCTCAAGCAAATGGCCCCGAATTATACAGGTGACGTGAATTATGTAGAAGCAGAAGCTGTAGCGGATCAGAACATCATTACCGCAGGGGGTATTTATCCTATTGAATTTGCAAAAGCGGTTTTAACTAAACTCAATTTGTCTGATGAGTCGTCGATCAACAAATGGTTTCAGCTTTTCAAACATGGCATCTGGATGGAATAAAGAATGGGAAAATGGAATTTGGAGTGCATGGCTCCGGATTCCGTTGAATACGTGGTATAAAAAAAGCGTCCACCTCAATGAGGTGGACGCTTGAGAGCGAAAGACGGGACTCGAACCCGCGACCCTAACCTTGGCAAGGTTATGCTCTACCAACTGAGCTACTTTCGCGATTTGCTGCCGAGTATTAACTCAACAGCTGCGGTATGGACGGGACTCGAACCCGCGACCCCCTGCGTGACAGGCAGGTATTCTAACCAGCTGAACTACCACACCGTTTGTTGGTCACAACCGTTGTTTCTCGATTGCGTTGCAAAGGTATTACAATATTTTGAACTTGCAATACCTTTACCCAACTATTTTTTAAAATATTTTACTTATCACTCATATACAGCGCGATACCAATCTTGCAAATAATACGATTGATTCAATAAAGAATAACTCGATATGGGAACGTATGTGCTGATACCGGAGAAGTTTTCCAAATTAATTGTGATTCCACTTCCCGAGTTGCCTCCTAAAAAGATCGGCGTTGCTGCTTTGTACACAATAATTTCGTTAAGTAGCTTCGTAAACTGTGTAGCCTCTTCGGGAGCAAGCAGGCGAACAAATTGATCTAAGTCGAACATTGTGTGCGTATAGTTGCGGTCATAATATTGCAATGCTGATACATTGAACGATTCGATCTCTGCTAAACGAGGCATGTAGATTGCTTTCGCAAGTTCTGAAATCTGTTGCAACTTCTCAGTTTTAATCAATGCAATGGTTGCCGACTTATTAAAGCCGGTCTTATTATTATAATAATCAAAGTATTCTTTACATACTCCCTTCAAATCTAATTGCGACACAAACATATTATCGATGATTTCTACATACGGAAAGCCTGTAGCTAATACTTCCGTAGGAGACGCAATGATATAGGGAGTTTTGTCTTTTAAGGCATACGCCACTTCTATTTGAGACATGTAGCAAGCATCAAACATAATGAAATCAAATGCTTTATCAGGAATTCCATTTTGGAGGTCATTTAAATCCATCCAGTTATTCCCGTCTTGACCAAATGCTCGAGTTGTTGCAGCGGGACGCTTTACCAGTGGAGAATAAGGCGCTGTACTGAAAGTAGACATACGTCGGGATGAGGAGATTGTTGCAGGCATCCAACCTGTACCATGCGACCACAGCACTAAACCATAACTTGATGATGGAAATTTCGAACGTACCTCTTCGATTACGCTTCGCATCACTTCTGGAGATGAAGAGTTTTGCTCACTGTACTCACGAATTGTCTTTTTTCCCTTTGGTGTAATGTGAATAAGCGAAGGTGGTGCATCAATCGGGTCAAAATAACAAACCAAACTGCCCGAACCTATCCCCTTTTCAACACCTTTCACCATATCCTCAAGATTTGAGTATGCATTATTCGACAGCGAGTTTTCTGCCATTAAATATACCAATACCGTACGATCAGAATATGGAATAGAGTCGTCACATGAGATTAAGCATGGCAACACGGTTATAACTAAACATGCCTGGAGAATAAGCCTCTTAAGACTTTTCACAATATTTACGTTGATCATAATAATACGTTCTAAAATTTTCCAATTGATTTAAACAGCCAATCTATAAGCTATGTATATAAAAACTAGCGATTTGCTTTGACGTTTTGCATTATAAATAACTAACAAGCACAACCCTTTGCAGGTTTTACAAAAAACAATATTAATAAAAAATATTTACACCACAAGCAAAGTCCCTTCAACTTGCGTTTTTATATTTTCTTACGCCAATAGTTTATTTATCTTTGTTCTTATTGATTTTGAATATAAAACAGAGACTATATGAAAAAGATTTTTGGTGTTTTAGGAGCACTTGCTGCTCTTGCCGCGGCTCCGATGCATGCCGGCACAGTAACAGACCTTGCTACTACGCAAAGCGCAAACAACGACGACCGTGGTTATTTAGTAAAAGTGGGTCAAGTTGCTCCCGACTTTGAAATGAAATTAACCAATGGCAAAACAATGAAACTTTCAGACCTGAAAGGAAAAGTTGTATGTTGCAGTTTACAGCTAGCTGGTGCGGTGTTTGTCGCAAAGAAATGCCATTTATCGAGAAAGATATTTGGAACAAACACAAAAGCAATCCCGACTTCGCTCTATTTGGAATTGATAGAGACGAGCCGCTTGAAACCGTTGAAAAGTTTGCTAAAGCTACAGGTGTAACTTATCCGTTGGGGCTTGATCCGAATGCAGATATCTTTGGATTGTACGCTGACAAAAAAGCGGGCATAACACGTAACGTAATTATTGGAAAAGACGGAAAGATTGTAATGCTTACTCGCTTATTCAACACGGAAGAGTTTAACGAGATGGTTAAAGTCATTGATGATTTATTGAAATAACTTCGACCGAAATATAAAGAAAAGAAAAACCGGTATCGTGCAAAGCTGAAGCTTTTACGATACCGGTTCTTTTTATGATAAGTGGTTTGTTAAATACGATTAGCAAACATTCTTAGAAGTTGGCTCCAGCAACATCCCACCACAAACGAGTGCCTGCATTGTCAGGTCCGCTTAATAGTTTGCGCGCTTCTTCTACAGCTTCAAGATTGGTATTACGTTCGTCTAGTGTGAATGGTAAGCGCTTGATAAATTCGCCTTCAGGTATTTCACCATTGCTTCTATTATCAACCACAGGAAATAGCTTCGGATAACCAGTACGACGAAACTCACTCCATCCCTCTTGGCCTTCTGGGAACATCGCAATCCATTTTTGGGTAATGATCTTTTGAAGTTTAATTTCGTTTGAAGCAGCTTCATCCCACATAACCGTTACTTTATTTAGTCCGGCAATGTTATTTGCTGTATTGAATGGATCTACATAATCGGCAGCTACACCCGAATTGTTTGCAACATAAGCAGCGTATTTATCCGGAGAAATTCCATAATCATCAAACGAAACTTGAATACCAGCCTCATAAAGGTCTTTGGCTGTGCCTCCCATGTTCCATCCTCGCAAAGCGCCTTCTGAACGTAAAAAGTATGCCTCAGCAACTTTCATGATTGGTAAAGGGTAACGCATGCTTGACTTATCCTTTTTATCCATATTAATTACAGAATACATTTCGTAATTGGATTTATCCGGGATAATTGCTCCTTGACGAATACCTACAAACTTGCCAATATTACCTGTCGGCATACCTTTTTTATCCAAAATATCAGTCGGCTTCCCTCCTTTTTCAAACCAACCTACCGGCAATACAGTCGCAGCCAAACGAGGATCATTATACCCACTTAGAATAGAAACATACGAAGCACCTACACGGATATCACCGTAAGCAAAACTAATTACCTGCAAAGGATTGGTTAGTTTCTCGCTTTTAACTTCAATGTTTTTATCGGCAGAAGTAAGCACTCCATATTTTTGATTCACTGCTGCCTCGGCAATCGTTTTAGCTTTCACCGGATTGACCTTTACAATACGCATTGCCAAACGCAAACGCAAAGTATTTGCAAAACGAATCCAGCGCACATAATCACCTTCACACATTTGATCAAATTGAACAATACGTTGCTCTGCTGCCGCAGGATCATTGTCTACAAAGTCTGTCAATGCATTTACCGACTCTTCTAATTCAGCAAAGAATTGATCGTACAAACTTTCTTGACTATCGTAAGGAACTGACTGTCCTCCTTGCATGGCTTTACTATATGGCAGTGGCCCGTAAATATCTGAAACACGATGCATTGCTGCTACACGAATAATCTTGGCCAATGCAATGTAATCTTTATATCCCATCTCTGTTGCAGAGGCAATGATTTGCGATACCGGTTTCATCACGTAAAGAATACCTGCTTTGAATGCCATATTATTCCACCCGTCGTTAAGCGCATAGGTCGAGTTATTATTGTTTCCTCCAAAAGGTGTTGGATTTGCTAAATAACCGGAATACAAGTCGGCATTCAAATTTTGTTGCAACTGATACTCGTAATCTCTGTTTTGAAAGTTCAGATAAATTGATTGCATCGGTTGTGTAAAGCGAGACTCAACAGGAACTTGACTTGGATTAAGTCCGTTAGGGTCGTCATTGATCTGCTCAAAATTATCTGTACATGAAGTAACTCCGATCATAGCTCCCAAGACCATTGATGGTGCTAACTTTCTCAAAGTTTTAAATGCTATATTTTTCATAATGATAATCATAAAATAGTTAGAATGTTGCTTTTAAACTAAATCCATAGCTACGAGTTGCAGGTAATCCGAAGATGTCAAAACCTTGCCATCCGTTTGCTGTAGATATAGATAAGTCTGGATCATTTGGAGATTTCTTATGGATAAAGAACAAGTTGCGTGCAATTAGAGACAAACCAAGATCTTTTGATTCACCAAATAGATTGCGGAATGTGTAACCTACAGACAATTCACGCAAACGGAAGTTTGTTGCATTGTAAGTATATTCACCTCCTGCTTTGTCTTTACCACCTGTAGATTCGTAGAATAATTGTGCATCAATCTTTTCTCCATTACCACGGTCTACACCGCCGTTGTCTCTAGCGTTTGCGGTTACTTCTGTAACACCCCAGCTATCAAGATAACTTTGAGTCAAGCCAACAGTCTTTCCTCCAATGCGGCCATCAATTAAGAAATAAAGCGAGAAGTCTTTATAATTAATTGTATTACCCCAGCCTAGTTGCCATTTTGAGTTTACGTTACCTACATATTCATAATCTTTCGAGATAATAGGCAAACCTTTATCATCTACTTTGATTACACCTTGTTCGTCGCGTTCAAGTACACGTGTATAAATATCACCGTACGAACCGCCTTCTTTAAGAATAAATCTAAAACCGGCACCTTCACCTATCGTTACATAGTTACCCAAGCGAGGATCTAGTTTCTTGATTTTATTATCATTGTAAGCAAAGTTGAATGACGTTTTCCAATCCCAATCAGAATTAAATGATTTTGTATAACTCAATGTAGACTCAACACCTGTATTTTGAATATCACCGGTATTGATATACAGTTTGTCATAACCACTGGCCATTGGCGCACTAATTTCGAAGTACTGATTCTTATTGTTCGACTTATACCAAGTAAAGTCAACATTTACACTATTGTCTAGTAATGCTAGATCGAACCCAAATTCCATTGAATGCATCTTCTCAGGTTTCATTTCAGAGAAAGGAGCATTGTTATTTGGCTCTAGTTGCCCTAGATTAAATCCATCTTTTGGATGAGTAATATATGCAGGCATATCGTTACCCACAATACTATAGGAGCCTCTTAATTTCAACAGATTAATTACTTCCGGCATTTTAAAGATTTCATTAGCAATAGCAGTAAGACCGAAAGCTGGATAGAAATATGATTTATTGTTTGTGTAAGCCAACGTAGACGACCAGTCGTTACGACCTGTAATATCCACAAACACCATATCCTTGTAACCAAGTTGAGCAGTTCCGAAAACAGAATTCAATCGTTTGCGAGGATTCGACATACGTTGCAATCCATTTCCGTTTACGTTTTCTGGAACAAAGAAGTTCGGAATAACCAAACCTAATTTATCACTATCAAGTTTAAGTGTGTTTGCTTTGAAGTCCATAAAACTTGTCCCAACGGTAGCACTTAAGTCAAATGCATTAAATGATTTATTGAAGTTTACTAACAAATCACCATAAAATTGACGCGTATCAAAGTCTTCTCTTCTATAACGTCCATTTGCAGGAACCAATACTTGGGTTGTTGAAGCATAAAACTTTTGTTCGAAATTGTCGGTAGTTTTGTCATAGCTTAAACGTCCTAGAATATTTAAATAATCTGTAAGCATCCACTTCGCTGACCCGGTAGTGAGAATACGATTACGTCTTTCTGTACTCTTATTACGATTCAATACCCAATAAGGGTTTTGTGTAAAGTCATCGAGAGGAGTATACCAGTTCTGAACATACATATTGCGCGATGAATCAAAGACTTCATAATTATCTTTGTAGTTTTTGAAATCACCATTTGCAGGGAATGTATACATACCTGTAAGAGGATTGAAGTAAGTACCTCCGTGCGGACGGTTATTACCTTTCTGAACAATGTAATTTACACTACCGTCGATCGTCAATTTATTGTTGAATAAATTAAACGACTCGCGTAAAGTAATATTATGTCTGTAGAAATCGTTCGTAGGTGTAATACCCCAAGCCGAAGTATTGGCATATGAAAGGTATGATTGAACTTTCTCTGTACCACCATTAATTGCTACTGAGTTAATTAACGTACTTCCTGTGCGGAAAAACTCATCCATTCTATCTTTGCCAGAAGCCGGAGTAGTGATTTTATCACCCCAACTCTTTGCGCTTAACTGATCACCCGTTACAATTGCACCATATTTACTTTGAAGTTTTGGAGCTGTAGATGGTGTTTCTAGCTGCAAACTTGATGAAAAATCTACGCGAACTTTACCTTCTCTACCCTTTTTCGTGGTAATCATCAATACACCATTGGCAGCCATACTACCATAAAGTGCAGCTGCTGAAGCTCCTTTCAAGACATTGATACTTGCAATATCGTCAGGATTAAGGTTTGATAAAGCAGAACCTCCATCTCGTCCTTCATACTCACTTGTTTGTTGCGCAGTACTTGGATTAGACATCGGAACACCATCAATAACAACTAATGGCTGGTTATTTCCTTGTGCAGATTTGTTACCACGTAACAAAACTTTTGAGGAACCACCAGCACCACTTGCATTTGGAGTAATCACTAGACCAGATGTTTTACCCTGCAATGAGTTAATCATGTTCGGATCTTTTGCTCGTACAATTTCAGAGCCGGCTACATTTTGAGTTGCATAAGTTAAACTTTTGGCTTTTCTTTCAATACCCATTGCTGTAACAACAACTTCATTGATTTCCAAAGCATCAGTAATCATATTTACGTTGATTACATTTCGAGCACCAACTTTTTGCTCTACAGACTGCATTCCTAGGAAATTAAAGATCAATACATCTTCATCGGTTTTCACATCAATCGTGTATTTTCCATCTCCATCGGTTACAGTTCCGATAGTAGTTCCCTTAACCATAATGGTTGCTCCAGGCAAGGGTGTCTGACTATCTGTGTCCGTCACGGTACCAGACACTTTTCTTGCTTGTGCGAATAGGGCACCGACATTCAAGATTAGCAGCATGAATGTCAAAAACATGCATTTACTTTTCATAATTCTTTCGTTCAAAAGATATGTATTTAAAAATTTAAGTGGCATTTATATTATATAAACACTAAATAGGTTCTGTTTTGTTTAATCGAAGAAAGAAATAAACAAGAAATAGTTTAAACATTATAAAGCTAGCTTTAACAAAACACCCCTATTTAATTGCATTTAGTAAGCTATACTCTCTGATCAATTATAATATTTATTGAATTATGCATTTATGCAATCAAAAAAAATATTTATTCTGATATCAAATATTATCATTAAAATACTTATCAAAACAAAGACTAGACTCTAGCAATTCACATGAATCATTGATATACAATACAAAAAGACAATACACTTCATATGTAATTTTATTTGAAATAAAACCATATAGTATTTATAATTTAACTGTTTTGAATTTTTGAATAAATTAATCGATGGTAGAGGTATTGCTAAATGCACATTATTATTATATTTGTGCACCAATTGGTTCACAGCTTAAACAATTAAACTGAGAATAACAGTTCGGTTAAAAGCTCAAAGCATAACCGAACCGATTATTATAAATCAATATACACTTTAACTTACATGAGAAGTTTAAAAATTGGAAATTTATTAGCACGCATTCCTGTAGTTCAAGGAGGAATGGGTGTAGGTATATCTCTTTCAGGATTAGCATCGGCTGTAGCTAATGAAGGAGGAATTGGTGTTATTTCATCAGCAGGTCTTGGCCTGTTATACAGAAACTTGTCTGATAATTATGCAGAGGCAAGTATTATGGGATTAAAAGAAGAGCTTCGCAAAGCTCGCGAAAAAGCAAGAGGCATCATCGGTGTTAACGTAATGGTAGCGATGACTAACTTTGCAGACATCGTGAAGACATGTATTTCAGAGAAAGTGGATATCATCTTTTCTGGCGCAGGTCTACCTTTGGATATGCCATCTTTCCTAACGAAAGACAGTGTAACGAAATTAGTTCCTATTGTTTCTTCAGCTAGAGCAGTCAAAGTTATCTGCGAAAAATGGAAAAACAACTATGACTATCTACCAGATGCAGTAGTTGTTGAAGGCCCAAAAGCCGGAGGCCACTTAGGCTATAAAAAGGATCAACTCGATGATCAAAACTATTCTTTGGAGCAAATCCTTACCGATGTGGTCAAAGAAGTACGTATTTTTGAAGAAAAATACAATAAAAAGATACCTGTTATTGCAGCCGGAGGTATCTATACGGGAGAAGACATCCACCGAATGCTTGAACTTGGTGCAGATGGAGTACAATTAGGAACACGCTTTGTTACCACTGAAGAGTGCGATGCCTCTACAGCTTTCAAAGAAACCTACGTTAATGCGCAGGAGTCAGACCTTGAGATTATTCAAAGTCCGGTCGGCATGCCTGGTAGAGCAATTAACGGACCGTTTATACAAGCAGTAAAAGAGGGAAAAACGCAACCGAAGAAATGCCCTTTCCATTGTATCAAGACTTGTAATATCGAGAAAAGTCCATATTGCATCATGCTTGCTTTATACAATGCTTTTAAAGGCAATCTGGAACGCGGTTATGCTTTTGCCGGTGCAAATGCTTTCAAAGCGGAAAAGATTACAACCGTAAAAGAGACAATGACGTCTTTGAAAGATGAATTTGAACAATACATCAAAAGTAAAATTCCTTTTGGCAAGTAATTGAACCTGTTTTAAAATATAAGGGGAGCTCATTTTGAAATGAACTCCCCTTTTTTATATCTTTCAAGTTACTCTTCTTGACTCTCGAGCCAAAGCTTATACCTTCGCTCATTATCGTACCAATATGCAATTGCAAAGAAACTTCCGCATAACATACCAGTACAACCGAAAGCTATAATTCCAACCCATTCATATTTGTGAAACAACAAAGATTGTATCACGAAGTATCCCACTGCCATATACAGCAGCATCAATACACCTGAGGCAAGGCAATAAATCAGCATCCCTTTCTTTCTCCAGAAAGACCATTTTGAAATACGTTTGTCACTTAATACAATCATAACTATTCATTTTAAATCATTCAACATTCTTGCGTTGTCTTTTCAATGTAAAGACTGGTAGATAGATGAATATTGCCACCATCGACATCACAAGCCCACCAATAGTGCCTGCCGCCAAAGGAAACCAGAAGCCTTCTTTTTGTCCCAACATAAACGGTATAAAACCAAGAATTGTTGACACAACTGTAAGAAATATTGGTATAATCTTTGAGTTCCAAGCTTTAAGATAAGCTTGTATAGATGGCATTGCCGGTTTTGCACGCTTCACATTATTATATTCATTAATAATATAAATGGATGCATTCACAGTAATCCCGCATAGCAAGATAAACGAAGCAAAGCCACCTTGGTCAAAATTGAGTTTAAACAAATAAAATGTTAGAAACACTCCGATATATGAAACTGGAATAACACATATTACCGACAACGGTTGCTTGAGTGAGTTAAAGAGAATACTTGTTGTAAAGAATATAATCACTATAATCAATACCAACAACAGCCATGATTTTTGATTCTCTTTTGACCACCAATAAGAGCGAGAGCCTCCCTTGGCATTATACCCCATTGGCAACGTTGTATTAAACTCCTTTAATGTTCTTTCCAGGATCTTTTCGCCTTGCTGACCTACTCCCAAATACTCATATTGAAGTACAAGAACATACTGCTGATTCTTTTTTGCTACATTTTGTGGTGCCTGTCCTTTTTGTATCGTTGCAAAATCGGTAAGCTTATACTCATTTTGTCCAATACGATATGGAAAATTCATCAAACTCCATATATCATATAAACTCGATTGACGTGAAGAAAGTTTAAGATACTCCACATCTTTGTCAACGATAACACTTCCCACAGTCATATCTTTACCAAAAACAGGAGAGATAGAAGCAAACAAATCATTCGCCAATAGATTGGTTTTTGCAAGCATCTCTTTATTCAGATCAAACGAAAACTCCTTATAATCGTCTTTCCAATATGAACTTTCATAATTGATCGTCACTTCTTTTATGCGTCGATTCGTTAAAAGTTGTGCTTTGAGTCTTTCAGCATGCGCATACAATTCATCGTAATTATACCCGGTCATATCAATGGTATAATTACCTACAGATTCACGCACATCGTTATTAAAACCCTGATTATCGGGCAGTCCATACACACCCCAAGAGCCGCCCCCTAATTGCAAAGCTTTCGACACAATATTGGAACGTAGCATATATGGAAACGAAGAGTTCTGAATCTCTTTCGTAAAGTTCACTTGAATATAAGCCCGGTTAGGACTATAAATATTCGTCTGAAACTGCTTGATATCTTTAAACTCCGAAAGATAAGCTTCCATTCGCTGCACCAGCGTGTTCATCTGTGCTAAAGTAGAACCACTAGGCAATGTTGCATTTATAGACAACGAAATCTCACCTTCTCGATTATAATAGCTACTATTTGAAACTTTCTCAATAAACAAACGCAACGTACCTCCTAAGAACTTATCCATATAAGGTTTCACCTTTTCTTTGTAGAAAGGCTTTGCTACGAGTTCATTGTACTTTTCGCCATACTTACCCGGCTCCTTGATTTTGTCGGGCAACATAAACACAGGTAAACCAAAAGCAAAGATCAAGATTGTGATCGGAATCCACTTTCTGCGACACAACACACGAATCACAAAAGCATATCCCCTCGTTACATAAACCACAAAACGGCGTGGAGAAAGAAAGCGAAACTTTCCCGTAAACTGAAAACGAGGTCTTCCTTTTCTGGGTTTCTTTTCGTCCATTCGAAGCTTTTCGATCATCGAAGGCACAAAGAACAAAGCAATAAACAACGACACAAACAAGTTTACGATCACAACAGCTGCGAAATCTTGCAAGTTGAGTCGAATCTTTTCATCCAAGAAAAAGATAATAACCAGTGCGCCCATTGTCGTAAGCGTTGCAGCTAGAATAGACAAGAAAGCTTTCAGGTTCTTTTTATGCATCAAATGGTCAGACATGATAATCGTATTATCAATGACCAAACTCAGCGAAATGGTAATACCCGCCAATGAGTAAAGTTGAATCTCAAGCCCTAGCAGATAATAAAAGATCAACGCAATGGCAATATTTACAGATAAGCTCACAACAATCAAAAACAAATACTTCAGATTGCGCGTAATCAGCAATACAAAAAGCAATAGGATCAAGATTGTAGTTCCGGTTCTAATGTAAATCTTACGCAATTCATTGTTGATATATTCGGTAGAGTCATAACGCAAGTGCATTTGATAGCCGGTAGGCAATCCGATTGTTGCCTGATCAATCACAGCCTTCACCGCTTTAGCTACTTCTATTTGATTTGCCGTTTCTTCGGCAACAACAGACAGATAAATCGAGTTGAGACCATTGATGCGAAAATAGTTTCGAGGTTGTTCTTCCACTCGTTCTACTTTCAAAAGCTTATCAAGTGAGAAGTCTTGTCCATTTTTATCTTTCACCATCAATTTAGCTGGATCAAAACGGCTGACCTCCTCTTCCGGAACAACCGCAAGACGCTTCCATTGATCCGTATTATCACCTGAGTAATTACTCACCAACCCCATGCCAAGATGATCTTTTCGCAAGTAGGTAGAAATAGCATTGCGGATATCATCCACTTTAATCCCCAACTGTATCAATTGAGCATTGTCGTATAAGATCTGCCATTCCATAGGAGTTGCACCACTCACATCTACTCGGTATACTCCCGGCAATTGTGCCAACTGAGGTTTTATCACATTTTCGGCATAGCGCATGATTAAAATCGGCGTTGCCGGAGCATTCAGCGAATAACTCATAAATGGTCTGTTCGCATTATCATCAGACCGATTTACACTCACCAACGGATACGTTACCGTTTCAGGAAGGGAAGGCCATGCCTGTCGGATGATTGAAGACACTTCAAATCGAACGATATCCAAGTCGACATGCTTATCAAAGCCAATCGAAATACGCCCCCAACCGTTTCCCGACTGCGAACTAATTTCTTTTATACCCTTGACGCGAGCAAACAAACCCTCCAATTTGGAAGTCGCTTCCATCTCTACAACGCGAGCCGAACTCCCATACATACTGAATGAAACATTCACGTTGGGAGTCATCGCCGAAGGAGAAAGTTTAACCGGTAGCATAGGCAGAAAAGCTAATCCGCCCAAAGCCAAGCACAGGAAACCGACAATGAGTGTAAAGGATGATATTTTAAAGTTTGTTTTTATCACTAGTTCTCCAATTTAAAGTCATACTCTGTCGATAACGCAATCTTCTTATCAAAATCATAAAGCGTGAGTTTACGAATCTTGAAATAACTCTTCCAATAATTACGCAATGCCTGAATATAATTTTGTTGAGCCGATTGTTCGCGGTTTTGCGAAAGCGTAAGACTATTCAAGTCTGCTTTCCCAATCAAGAAGCGTTGCTTCGTCGCATCATAAGCCATCGAAGCAAGCTCCAATGCATTCTCCGCACTCGAGATCATATCTTGCTGAATATTAAAATCGCCAACCGTCATGATTACATCTTCTTCAATATTCAGCTCCTCTTGTTTTGAAGAAATCTTCAAGACATTCAAGTTGTTTTTAGCCATATTGTGCTTTCCTTTTCTCACGCCCCAGTCTACCAAAGGCACCGAAACCGAAACACCCACAATATCTTGTTGCATCAAATCTTTATATACACGGTTAAACTTCTCGGCCGATTGGTTAAAACCGATACTCGCATTCACGCTTGCATTAAACATAGACTCCTTTCTCGCTCTGTCTACATCTCGTTCGCTCTCTAAAATACGCTGCTTCAATTCCAAAAACTTCGGATTGTTTTCCTTTGCTTGAAACAAAGCATCATCGACAGAAATATCCATATCGCGCGGACGACCCGGCAATACAAGCGTGATCTTCGTATTTTTATCATAGTTCAAGAACAAAGCCAACGAAAACATTGCACGCTTCAAATCCATATCAGCATTCTTGAGTGTATTCTGCGCATTAATACGATCCAACTCAAGTGTAAGTAAGTCCGCTTTTGAAATTGACGCAATCTTCTGGCGCTGCAACCCTATATTATATAATGTATCGCTCGAAGCCAACATCTTTTTGGCCAGATCATATTGCGCTTGCACCATCGCCAACTCAAAGAAAAGATCCGTAGCTCGTTCCGAGGTTGCCTCCATATTAAAGATCAACTCTTTCTTCGCTTTTTCATAACGCAAAGGCTCAATCTTCTTTTCCCACTTGAACGGATTGTACCCGATGAGATCCTGACGATACCCTACCCTAACCGGAACAGAATTATATTGTGTCTGCGTGTAATCTCCAAAGTTACGAAGATAACCAAGCTCCGAATCCACAAAGAAAGTACCACCGGTAAGGTCAAAGTTTTGCCTTACACCCAAACTAGCCGATGAATAAATTGTTTGTTGCTCGCGATACACATCTATATTTTGCTCCGAATCGTAGCGTTGCACAATATCTCTGTTGTAACGAATCGGATTTGTATAAAGCGTAAGACTCGGCAAACGATTCGCTTTGTAAGTACGATACTGCCAATAATTAGCAAGGTATAGATTCTTAGAACGGAAGGCATCGAGCGAACTATCCGAGGCCAACGTAATCGTTTTATCCAACGTAAGTACGATTTTATCTTGTGCATCAACCATTGACATGCTCAAGAACCACGCACACAGGGAGGTTATAATTAGATTTATGTTTTTCATGCATTTACTGTTTTTACTTTTCTACCATAGATAAACCAATATGCCAACGGAATCACGAACAAACTCACAATTGTTCCTACACCCATTGCTCCGATCATTGCAATAGCAAGCGGCTTTTGAAGCTCCGAACCAAAGTCGGACGTAAACAATAGCGGCACCATCGCAAAGATTGTAGTAAGTGACGTCATCACAATAGGGCGTAAACGTCGCTTACCGGCTTCATGAATCGCATCCATCAGCGGCATACCACCTTTTCGCAGCTCATTAATTGCGTCGATCTTCAAAATCGAGTCATTGATAATGATACCACAAGTTACCACAATACCGATTGCCGACATCAAATTCAGCGTATGTCCGCAGAGCCACAACAAAACCAAAGCAGCAGCTACGTCGATCGGTATTTCGATCAGTACGATAAGAGGTTGCATAAAACTTTCAAACTGAGCCGCAAGAATGAAGTACATCAACATGATCGAAACCAACAAGATGACAACTAATTCATTCAACATCTTTTGGTTTGAGAAGAAACTTCCCGAGAACGAAATATCCCAGTCGTTACCTTGTTTGTATTCAGCCTTTGTTGCGTCTATGATTTGCTCCGGACTATTCGCGCTGTAGAAGCTAAATGGAATGAACTCCCCATTCTTCCCGGCGGTGATTGTTTTGAAGTCTTCTGCCGGACGCGTTGAAATCAACTCATTAATTGGAATATAGTTGATAGCTCTTGTTTTCGGGTCAGTCACTTCAACTAGCGTTTCATTCAAAATCTGGTTCACGGTCTTTTGTCGACCTTCGAGCGAGATTGGCAAAAACTGCTGAAATGATCGCAACATAGCAATATTATTGTCCATGAAAGCAGTCTTCAACAACTGGTACACTTGATTGTAAGGTATATTATAAAGGAGTAGCTTCTCCTTGTCGATTGAGAAATCTATTTGCTCTTGGAAAGGCACAGTAAGCGGTTTATGCCCAAACTGCTCTTCCATCTTATTGGCAATCACTTTCACCTGATCGGCCGTAGGAATGGTTTTCCGGTCTTTCGGATAAAACTCGGCAACCAAGTCAGCTTCGCCCGTTACAAATATCTTCTCAAAGATTGTAGGCGGAGGAGAAAAAGAAACCAAAGCAAACGGATAATTCATTTTCAACCAAGCATTGATATTCTTTTCGAGACGCGCAATATCTTGCGTAGACTTCGTTTTGAAATAAAGCTCAGACTCCGAAGTCGACAACTCCTTATCTTTATTCAATAGAAACTGTTGCATCCCTACATATCCATTGTGTTCGATCGCAATCGTATCCATAGCACTAAAGAGTTGTGCTACCCGCTTCGAACTCTCATCCAGGTGAATATTCTCATTCCACTCTACCTTCGCAATCATTTCTACCTCATCAATCTGAGGCATACGCTCCTTGGGGATAAAGTAGAACATAAACACACAAATCGGGAATACGATTACACAAATCACCAAATTCAGAAACTTGTGATGAAAAGCAAAGTGCAAGCCTCGCTCGTACCAATTCTCGATTCCGTTTCCTTGTGTCCAACGGTGAAAAGCCTCGGGAAGCAAACTTCGCTTTGTAATCTGCATACTGTAAATCATCTTATACAGTACCGGAAGCAGCATAATACCTGTGAAATAAGAAACCATCAAACCTACCGTTACCGAAAAGGCTTGATCAAAAAAGATCGCACCTGCAATACCACTCATAAAAACCAGCGGCACAAAAACGGCAATGGTTGTAAGCGACGAACTCAACATCGGAGTAATTACCTCATCGGTTCCTTTCTCGCAAGCAGCATCGAGCGAAAGCCCTTTCTCCCTATACTGCGTAATGTTTTCCGTTACAATGATCGAACTGTCAATCATCATCCCCAGTGCAAGAATCAACCCCGAAAGCGAAATGATATTAAGAGACATCTTGAAGAGGTAAAAGAACAGAAAGCTGATCACAATAGACACAACCATACTGATACCGATTACCGCCGGCGACTTTACATCGCCCAAGAACAGTACCGCCACAATACAAATGAAAACAAAGCCCAACAATAAGTTTTGTTTCAAATTCGATATCGTGTAATTAAGAAGTTCTGTTTGATTACGTGTAATCGAAAACTCAATATCCGGATACATTTCGCCAAAAGTACCGATTACATTGTCTAACGAAGCCTGCATGTTTGCAATGTTCTCATCAGCTTGCTTGATCACGGCCAATGTAACCGCACGCTTGCCATTTGCAAAGGAAGCTCCCTTCTGCTTTTGCGCCGCAAGATCAACTTGCGCAATATCTTTCAATTGATAAATACGTCCGTTTTTATTGATGTAAATATTCTGAACATCCTCAAGCGTACGTAGCAACGACGAAAACTTAATGTTGTATTCATAAAAACCATCGCGCACAATCATGCTACCCGGTTCTACGTTATTAGCAGCAAGAATACCCTCAATCTCATTCAGCGTAATACCCGTCATCTTTAGTTTATCCATATCAGGAACGATCTGAAGCTGTTGCCCCATCACCCCTGTTACGTCTACCATTGCCACCTCGGGCAACTGCTCTATACGACGCTTTATTACAGTTTCGGCAAACTCACACAGCCCCAAGAACTTTGTTTCATTCGTCTTTTGAAATGCAGCATCATCTTTAAGCGTAAGATTGAGACAGAATACCGGAATATCGGTCGCACTGGCTTTGATTACACGCGGCCGCTCTACCGAACGAGGCAAACGACTCATCGAAGCATCGATCTTCTCGTTTACTTCAATAAAAGCCAAGTCGGTATCGGTACCATAATCGAAGTTTAGTTTAATGATCGACTGCCCGTCGCGCGTTTCACTAGTAATGTCGCGCAAGTGTCCTACTTGCATCAACTCCTGGCGAATAGGTTTTACCACCGTATTCTCAAGCTCACGCGCCGAAGTGTTGGCACCCGCTACTTGCACGGTAATTTCAGGGATAGCAATATCCGGCAGCAACGATACCGGTATTGTAAAATAGGTTATAAGTCCGATAATAAAGAAAGCCAGAAAGGCCATTATCACTGCAATCGGACGATTAAGTAAGAATCTAATCATAATTGGTCTACTACGGTTACAGGAGCTTCATGCGCAAGATTAATATTACCCGATACAATCACCGTATCACCGGGCACCAACCCATCGGTAATTGTATAGGACGTAGAGTTTTCAAGCCCGGTATCTACATACACCCACATAGCTAAATCATCTTTGAGTGTAAACACCACCTTACGTCCTGTGCGCAACACAACCGCTTCTTTAGGCACAACGAGCTGTTTTCCCAGCGAGCGTTGCACATTTACTCGCACATTCATACCCTCAAACAAGTCGGCACTAGCCGGTACCGATGCTACCACCTTTACCATACCATTGGCATCTACGATCGGATTCACCTCCGTAACTTGTCCCGATATCACTTTATCTTGATACGCATAAGGGCGCACTTCCACCCTGTTGCCACGTTGAATCAAAGGCAACTCGCTTTCCAAAACCGAAAACTCCACACCTAGTCCGCTGTTACCAATAACAGAGCAGAAAGGTTCGGATGTAGAAGGTGTAGAAAGTTGCTTAGCAAAAAGATTGGCAACTGTACCGTCGAAAGGAGCAGTCAGCACCGCATTATTCATTTCATATTGGGCAAGATCGAGCTGAGAAACCGCTTTGTCGTAACCACTCTTTACCTTTGCCAGCTTCATAATATCGGCAGGAATTGCCAACGAGTCTTCGAGCGAATACCCTTGACCAATTAATACATCTTGCAACTCAAGCTTCGAGCGCATCAAGTCGTCTTTCGATTGATTTAATTTATGCTGAAGTTTAAACTTATCCAGTTCGGCAATCTTATCTCCCTTACGTACTCGATCACCATTTTTTACATAAATCTTTGAAATAATCTCAGGAGAAGTAAAACGCAAATCTACAATCTGACTGGCAGAAAGCTTTCCATTACTCACCAGTTCATGCATAAAGTCTGTTGATTCGAGAATCATTGTGGTTACTTTGTTCGGATCGGTCGGAAGAACTGTTTCCACAGAACTTTTATCTTCCTCTTTTTTTTCCTTATCCTCGCAAGAGCTTATACTCAAACCGGTAAGTACTAACATTGACCAAAAACGAACTTGATTAAAGGCTATCATATATATTATTATTTAATTATTCATGGTACACGAAACATCCGCAACGCCCCAAAGCGGGCATCATTCGTTATTTACGAGCAAAGTAAAGATTATTTCCAGAATACGAAATAATCATATTAATAAATTCTTCAATTGTAAACAATTTTAACAAACACAGGCATTGATGCAAACGTACATCAATACCTGTAAAAAGTCAAACCTCTCAATCAATCACTGCGAGGCGGGTGCCGTCGGAGCCCACTGCTTTTACCGTGGTGTAGCCTTCGGGCAGATGCACTACCGTAGATGCGAGGTCGTTTGAACCGGCTCCTACGAAAGCAACTTTTACAAGTTTGTCGTTGGCATACGTTTCAAAAGCAACGGCATTCTTCCAAGCAGAATTGTCGACCAGTAGATAGTCTCCTTTAATGGTGGCGTTGATGTTTCCGTCGACCACCTTTTTGGCGCCCTCGCCTTTGCAGAGCGTATACCCTTTACCCTTTTCGCCCGATAGCGGCAGTTGCTTGCGATATTGCTCGACACTGTTTGCCGTAAGGTAATGCAAAACAGGAGTCGTTGGCTTAGGATACTTCGAAGCATATTGCTTGACAGCCTCGATATCGGCAGGCGTAATGGTCATTTGCGCACACGTATAGTCGTCGACCCACAAATCGACCGGGTACAACATACGCGATTGCGCAAAGAAATCAGTCAGGTCGAGCTTAGCCACATCACAAGCACGTTTGATAAATGCCAACTGGTAATAATTATCTTCTTTGTCTTTCGTCACCGTGTCGTCGATGGCCTGAATATAGATATCGCCGTAGAAGTCGGGGTTGTGCCATTGATTGCCTTTGCCCGCAACGGCAAAGTAAAGTTGAAGTTGCCAGAAAGGTACCAACTTTACAAAGTGGTCGCCTCCCCAATCGCGCGGACGCTCACGATCCCAGCGATCGTTTCCTGCTTGCGTAAGCCACGGTTGCTCGTGCACAAAAGCACTCTCCATATAAGCGGTAATGCGGCCGCCAATCTTTAGTCCGTCGTAATCGCGCAAGACTTCTCGTTCCAACTTCGGTGCGTGTCCGTTGTAATAATACTGCGACCAAACGGAAAAGATATTGTTCGTCACCTCGGTTGTACCTACCCACTTCATATTGGGCCTTACTTGATTGACATGCCCAAACTCGTGCGCCACACCCCAACTATTGGTGCGCAATTTGTCTACATTGGCAAGATCGACCATGGTATTGTCGTGAAAGGCCGCCCCCAAGCCGTCGGCATGCATAAAACCATTCCAGATCACGCGGCCGAGCATGTGGTTTTTCGGAATTCGGTTATACTTCTTCAAGCCCATGATTTGGTGCTGCTGTCCGATCAAACTATCGTAAAGCGCGACCAGTTCTACCCCCTTTCCGTACGCTTCTCGCTTGAGCGACGCCACGGAATAGATGAGTTGCGTTTGCTGTCCTACCACATCCATCACCGGACTCACTGCCCCATCGAGCAATTGATTCCAACGTTTGTTGTCGTCCTTAGCGGCATTGAACACCCCATTTACACGTCCGCCCACAATGTGCACCTGCACCGGCGCGAACGCAGTTTGCCCTTTCGATTTCTTTTTGTTGTTGCGAAAATGATCGGCGGGTGTAGCATCGGCATAATAACGGATATAACTATTGCCTCCGTCCTTTATTTCGAACACGTTCAATCCCTCCTTGAGTTTGTAATGCCCGTTGCGCTCGCCACGGCGTCCGCGTGCCTCCTTTTTCTCTTGAGGTCCCCACTCTTGCACCACGAGCGATACATCGGCACCGTTGAGCGGCCCCACCCAAAGCAAAGCCGAATCGCCCGCCGCGAAATAAATACCTGTAGGATTTTCAAATTGAGAGTAACCGCTCGTCTTCAACTCCTTTGCCAAAACCTGCGGATTGAGGTAGCATTCGTAACTTTTGAATCGCTCCTTTACGGCATACGAATCTTCCTTCATAGAAGTAGCAGCCTCCTTGAGAAGCGAAGAGTTCATCTGCTCTATTTGCGACAGAGATACTTTCTTGTGCAACTTGGTTAGCTGTGTATTGCCAAACAATTGCAAGTCGTTTTGCGAGACTTCTTGCGCATACAAATTCACCGATACGGTTGCAAGCAGCGAGAAGGCTGCTAATTTCTTCATGTGTTGTTTCATGATCTAGGTCTAGATTATATGGAAACAAATATACATTATTTAATAATATAACCAACTTATAAATAAGAAGTAAGCTTTGTGTCGTACCACCCCCGTATTTGTCTGGGCCCACACAAATACGGGGATGGTACGAGGTTTCTATCTGCGTGGGCCCACACATAGTTTAATCTATATGAAGAAAAAACTTATTCATAACAAGGTAGATCGTTCTTGAACATAAAACCCATGAATATTTTATACGAAGAATGTTTGTTTTATTCATTTGAAAACCTACTTTTGCATCACATACGAAACATAGTTTTATATTTGAAACAAAATAAAAGCATCAAAACAATGCCTAAAGCAGCTAAGAAAGAAGAACTTGAAGATCAAGAGTCGAAATATACAGTACCCATGCTTACAAAGGGAATGGAAATACTTGAATTCGTTTCGGAGTTTCCCGGAGGAGTAACCATCCAAGAGATGCACGAGAAAACAAAGCTATCGAAGACCACAGTCTTTCGTATTGCGAATTCGTTTCTCGAAATGGGCTACTTGTACAAAGACGAAGAAACGAAACGCTTTGCGCTTACGCAGCGAATCTTCAAACTCGGACTCTCGTCGCTGGGCGGCTCCAATCTGGTAGAGCGCAGTTTGCGTCCGATGCAAAAGTTGCGCGATCAGATAAAAGAGGCTGTCATGCTCGGTGCATTGGTCAATGACAAAGTCGTATTGCTTGAGCAGGTTTTGGGTTCGCACAACTTTACATTTATCTTGAAACCGGGTGCGGCTTTTTGCTTGCACGCTTCGGCTCCGGGCAAAGTATTGCTGGCCTTTTGCGACGAAACGCAACGCGAAGAGATCTTAAACGGAATGACATTTGAGGTGTTCAACAAGCGCACCATCGCCTCGTCCGATGCCATGCGAAAGGAGCTTGAGAAGGTGCGAAAACTAGGTTACGGTGTCGATCTCGAAGAGGAGCTTGCCGGTGTAAACTGTGTTGCGGCCCCTGTTTTTAATCAATTCGGACAGGTGATTGCTTCGATCTGGACTTCGGGTCCGTCGGGCCGACTCACCAAACAGGAGTTTCCGCAAATCGCGCAAGCCATCATGCATACCGCCAAAGAGATCTCCGCATCGCTTGGATACATTGAATAATAAGGAATAACATAACGATAACTAATACCATTTTTTCATGAAACGGAATTTTGCTTTGTGCATACTTTCGGCTGGATTATTAAGTACTTCATTGAGCCTGGTCTCGGCACAGGACTTGAAAGAGAAGTCAATCGTACTTTCACCGAAAGCAAAAGAGATTCTCAACAATAAAAAGATCCTTTTTATCGAACGAGAACAGTATGCACCCGATCATCACAACACCGAGACGTTGTTTCAAAAGGGCGAGATCAACGAAAACAGTTTTAGACCGGGTAGTGCCATGCGCATATGGGATGTAAACACCAATGAAATCAAAACCTTGATCTCACTTCCCGATGGCGTAGTCAGAGACCCCGAGCTTTCGTACGACGGCACGAAGGTGCTCTTCTCGATGCGCAAAAACAAAGACGACGGTTATCACATTTACGAAATGAATGTGGATGGCTCGAATCTCAAGCAATTGACCAAAGCAAATGATGTTTCCGATATCGACCCGGTATACTTGCCCGACGGCGGAATAGCCTTTAGCGCGACCCGCCAACCCAAATACTGCATGTGCAACCGCCACATCATGGCCAATCTGTACCGCATGAACGCAGATGGTTCCAACATTACGCAGATCGGGATCAGCACCTTATTCGAAGGACATGCCTCGATACTAAGCGACGGCCGTATTCTTTACGACAGATGGGAATATGTAGACCGCAACTTTGGCGACGCACAAGGACTGTGGACGGTAAACCCAGACGGAACAAAGCATGCCGTTTATTACGGAAACAATACCAAGTCGCCGGGCGGAGTGCTCGATGCGCGCCAGATTCCGGGCACCGAGACCGTTGTGTGTACATTCGCCCCTTGTCACGACAGACCGTGGGGAGCTATCGCGATTGTAGACCGCAGAAAAGGGGTAGACGGTGTGGAGCCTGTGCAACAAATATGGCCTGCTAAATCGATCGACCTGGTAAAGGAGGGCGATCTCGACTCGTTCAAATGGCTCGATCACTACTACGAAGACCCGTATCCGGTGAATGAAAATAACTTCTTGGTCTCACGTACCATTTGGTACAAGCCGGGCGGTTGGATGGCGCTCGACTCCAAAAGTGGTTTATACTTGCTTAGTCGCGACGGTATCGAAGAGTTACTGCTCGAAGGAACGCTCAGTCTTTTTGATCCCGTTGTAATAGAGCCGCGCCAGAAGCCAAACGTGATCCCGGCCATGCGCGACCACAAAAACAGCAAAGGAATCTTTTACGTGCAAAACGTATACGAAGGGACGCACATGAAAGGTGTGGAAAAAGGGAAAGCGAAGTACCTGCGTATTGTTGAGTCGCCCGAGAAACGCACTTGGACACAAGGCGGCTGGGGTGGTCAGGGAGAACAGGCTCCGGGTGTAAACTGGCACAGTTTCGAAACCAAACGTATCTTGGGAGAGGTTCCGATCGAGGCCGACGGATCGGCTCACTTCGAGGCTCCGGCCATGACGTATGTGTATTTTCAATTGCTCGATGAAGACAAAAAGATGATTCAGTCGATGCGCAGCGGTACCATGCTGATGCCGAACGAAACGAATGGTTGTATCGGCTGTCACGAAGACAGACTTTCGGTGCCTACTCCTACGCCGAATACACCAATGGCGCTTCGCAAAGCTCCGGCAAAGATCTCGCCTTGGCACGACAAAGCTCCTGTCAACTTCTCATTTATGGAGCAAGTGCAACCGATCTTCGACAAGCATTGTATGAGTTGCCACGACTTCGACAAGAACGACCGCAACAAGCTTGTTTTATCGCGCGACATGAACCCGTTCTTCAACGCGGCTTACGTGAATCTTTACGTGAAGAAGTTAGTAACGTTGGTAGGCGGCGGGCCGGCCGATATCCAACAAGCCTACTCTTGGGGGGCGCATGCCAGTAAACTCACCGGCGTAATCGACGGCAATCACCACAACGTAAAGCTTAGCGACCGCGAAAAGGAAACGCTCTACGCTTGGATGGATATCAACGGTGTTTACTATCCTGTGTACGAATCGGCCTTCGACTCTACAATGGCAGGACGCAGTCCGCTCCATAACCATGAGCTAAACGAACTGGGACAACTTACCGGTATTAACTTCTGGGCACTGAATAATCACGGACGTAACCTTACGGCGCAAGTAGCATTTGACCGTCCGGAAGAAAGTCCTTGTCTCGATGGCATTCGTGCAGACAAAGTGAAATACAAAAGGGCGGTGGAGCTGATCAAGCAAGGTCGCAAACGCCTCAAGCAAACTCCGCGCGGCGATATCGAGAAAGACCTGATCCCTTGTGACCGCCACAAAGAGCAACTCCGCAAATATGCCGAACGCCTCAGCATTGAAAAGCAAAACAATGAAGCCATCAGCAAAGGGCTGAGCATATTTGATCAAGAATAGTTCATCAATAACACCTAGCATCTAACAAATATGAACAACTTTGAATACTATAATCCTGTGCGCGTAATTTTTGGCGCAGGAGAACTGAAAAGAATAGGCACAGAAGCAAAAGCTTTTGGTACTAAAGTAGCTCTTGTTTCATACAAAGATCTAAATGTACTCGCCCCGCTTATCGATGAAATACAAACTTTACTTGAAGCAAATGGCTGTAGTGTATTTCGATTTTGTGAAGCAGAACCAAATCCGGAAATAGCAACCATTAAAGCCGGCGTTGAGCTTTGTAAAGACAAACACGTCGAATTAATTATCGGTATTGGTGGAGGTAGTGCCATGGATGCTGCCAAGGCAATTGCTGCCGGTGTATTCTATTCGGGAGATTTGTGGAATATGGTTTATAGCCGCCACGATCATGTAGAAGCTATTCCTCCGACAAAAGCATTGCCAACAATCATGGTTCCAACGCTTCCTGCAACCGGAAGTGAAATGAATCAATGCGCCGTGGTGAGTAATCATATTCTCGGAGAAAAGTCTTACATCTGGGCTACTTGTTTGTATCCGAAAGTTTCTATAATAGACCCGAGTCTTACCCTTTCGCTACCTGCTCATCAAACAGCTTGTGCCGCGGCTGATACGATATCGCACGTGCTAGAAATCTATCTAAATGGAGAGGTTGATAGTGACCTTCAGCATTACTTCCAAGAGGGTGTAATGAGAACCGTTATTGATAATATAGAGAAAGTTTTAAAAGATCCGACAGATATTTCTGCAAGGTCTCATTTGCAATGGGCCGCAACGTGCGCAATAAATGGATGGGCTTCGCCGGGTGATGCCTGGACTCCTATTCATCAAATCGGGCATGTACTTACCTCTCGACATAAAGTTAGTCACGGAGCTTCTTTAGCTATATTGATGCCTGCATGGATGAAACATCGCTGGAGTACGCGCCCCGATCAGTATTTCCGCTTTGCTAAAAATGTAATGCAAATAGATACTACCGGAAAAACAAAAGAGGCCGTTATTTTAGAAGGAATCGTTGCTTTTAAAAAGTTTCTAGATCGAATCGGAACTCCTACCTCTTTGCAAGAAATGCATATCACGAGAGAAGACTTCGCTCCGATTGTTGCTGATGTTGTAAAAGTTAGCTTTAATGCCGAAGGTACTTTACACTCAAATCCTCCTGCTACAAAAGAAGACATTAAACAGATTCTTGAATTAGCGAATTAAAAGAGATACAGGCAAAGGTGTAGCCTTTGCCTGTATCTCTTTATCACATTATTTATATAGCCGTGCAGATTCTTTAAAGACAGCTTTAACAAACAAATATGTATATCTGTTTATAATAGAAACTTATTATTCTTGTTTTCATGAAAGACCATCGGCAACATTGTCTAAATTGCAATCATATTGTAGAAGGTAAATATTGCAGCAACTGCGGACAATCTATTAAAACTGGAAAGATTACATGGATGCATCTGATCAAAGACATTCAATTTAACTTCCTGCACTTGAATAAAGGTGTGTTTTATACCGTTGTCATGTTATTTGCAAAACCGAACAAAGTTATATCGGACTATATCATTGGTAAACGTGTCAATTATATCAACCCATTACAGTATTTACTGCTAACTGCTTCGTTTTACATGTTGCTCGTGCATTACTTCAATGTGTTACCAGTATTTTCTAATACAGAACCGGAGGCTGGTATCGATTTCGGGAAAGTATATGCATGGTACTACGACCACTATTCTTTTAGTCTTTTGTTTACAATTCCTTTCTTTTCTATTACCTCTTATCTGATTTACAAAAATAAAGGATATAGCTTCTTAGAGCATATCGTAATTTATCTTTATATAGGAGGCAGTAAAGTTATTCTGCTGATGATTATGTATCCGCTTTTTGTAAAGTGGAACTTGGATTCATTACTCAATTCTATGCAGCTTGTATTATTTATATACAACGTTTGGGTTTTGTTTCTATTATTTAGAAGCCGCAGCATTTGGCTCGATCTGCTCAGAGCTGTCGCATGTGTGCTTTCCTCATTTCTAACTCCTATTTTGATAATGATTGCCATTATTGCATTATTAGGGCATCTTTAATTAAGACATTCATTCTCTTAATCATCGATCATTATCCTTTTTTACACAACTTTCATGGATACAATCTGTTATTTGTATGGATTAAAAGATAGTATAGACTATGAAGTCTGTTGTGAAATATATTTTTCTTTTGATCTTCACCCTCTTTTGCTATTCGCAAAACAAAGCTGAAGTTACAATCTCTTCATCAACTGATGTAGACTCTTTTAGCATTGATCTTTCCGAATATAGCTCTTCTGTTCAGTTTAAGTTTGATATACCTCAACAACCAATCAACATTGAACGTACCGAGTTTTCACAAAAGACTCGACGCTGTACGAATAGAACTACTCATAAAATACTACAAATTAATGATACTTCTGTTGTTCATTGGTTTTGCAATGTTTGTAATCTATCCGAATCAGAATACTTCAATAATATCTGCTTCAATCCATTAAGCACGTCTAATTCTTACAAGTATATCTTATTTAGAATGCTATTGATTTAGCCCATCCTCTTTTAGGACAATTAGTTTCTCTGTATTACACGCTATGCAGAGATAAGGCTTCGTATCAATAATCATTCTTTTATACGCATATAATTGTATGAATACACATATGTTATTTTGGGTTGCTTTTATAGTAATCTTCGGCTTGGCGTTTATACTTGATATGACTATCGTACAACATAAGCACAAAGCCATGACCGTGAAAAGTGCATTAAAATGGACAGCAATTTGGATCTCTATTGCTGCATTGTTTGGATTATCTCTATTCCTCTTTTATCCTCATAACACGGCATCGTCATTGCCTACCAATCACATCATGGGGATT
>X396_Morelets_crocodile__coassemble_7_pt1 | contig 29343 bp, 19 predicted proteins | sample X396_Morelets_crocodile__metabat2_low_PE_001 | metagenome-assembled genome bin X396_Morelets_crocodile | reverse complement strand
GGAGAATCGAGATCAAGAAATATCCGCTACTGACAGAAAAAGGGGCATTCTGAAAACTAAACTCACACGATAGAGAGTGTTTGCGTTTGGTTGAAGCTGAAAACAATACAGACTTTAATCTACCTGCAGATCGCATTCAGGTTATTGAGGGCGATACCATTTACGGAGGTTATTATACGCAAGAAGATATCAAAGAGATTGTTTCTTATGCAACACAATTGGGTATCGATGTGATTCCTGAAATTGATATGCCTGGACACTTCTCTGCTGCGATTGCGAACTATCCATTCATTGCATGTTTCAACGAAGCAGGTTGGGGGCATACCTTCTCGGCTCCTATGTGTCCGGGTAAAGACAATGTGCTCGAATTTGCACAAGATGTTTATGACGAGGTTTTTGCTTTGTTCCCATACGAATATGTGCATTTAGGTGCTGATGAGGTTGAGAAAGACAACTGGAAAAAGTGTCCGAACTGCCAAAAGAGAATCAAAGCTGAAAAGCTGAAAGATGAATACGAATTGCAGTCTTGGTTTGTAAAACAAATGGAGAAGCATTTCAATGAAAATGGTAAAAAGCTTATCGGTTGGGATGAGATTCTAGAAGGTGGACTATCTGAAACTGCTACTATCATGTGGTGGAGAGGTTGGGAAAAAGATGCGGTGCACCGTGCAACAGCGCAAGGTAATCCTGCTATTCTGACTCCTACTTCACATTTTTATTTCGACTATCGTCCCGATGCTAAGACACTTCCAAGTGTGTATAGCTTCAATCCTGCGCTTGAAGGTTTGTCTGCGGAGCAAGTAGCCCTTGTAAAAGGTATTCAGGCTAATGTATGGTGTGAATGGATTCCTTCAAAAGTGCGTTTCGAGTTTATGATTTATCCTCGTATGACTGCTGTTGCTGAAGTTGCTTGGGTAGTCAGGGTGAATATGCAGATTATGTGAAACGTCTGATTCCTCACTACAATCGTTGGGACGTAATGGGTATCAACTACCGTATTCCGGATCTTGAAGGTTTTGCTGCGACAAATGTTTTCTTAGATACAGATACAATTGACATTGGTTGTTGGTTGCCTTCGGTAGAGATCAGATATACAACTGATGGTTCGGTTCCTACGAAAGAATCAACACTTTACACAGAGCCAATTGTAATCAATGAATCGGCCAACTTTACATTCCGCACGTTCCGTCCTGACGGATCGGCTGATGAAGTTGTAAAAACTTCATTTGTGAAGCAAGCTTTAGCAGAGCCTACAGCAGTAGATGCTGCTTCGTTGAAAAAAGGCTTGTCTTGCAAATCGTATGAGAAGAAATATAAAAACTGCGAAAACTTTGCAGACGGAGCGAAGCTGTTGAATACGCAACAAGTAGATAAAGTTGCTATTCCAGCAGGAGCTAAAGGCTTTTTAGGTCTTGAGTTCAACGGCTATATTGATGTGTCTGAAGATGGAATTTATTCTTTTGCACTACTTTCTGATGATGGTAGCCGTTTGTATGTAAATGATTATCTGGTTGTAGACAACGACGGACCTCACGGACCGAAAGAAGTAATTGGGCAGTATGCAATGAAGAAAGGTCTTCATCCGATCACGATTTATTATTTTGACGGAAACAATGGCGGGCAACTTTCTTTAGAAGTAACAAAACCAAATGGAGAAGTTCTTCCTATCCAATTTCTGAATTAAAAAATACTTTATACAACAAAAGGGGCATTTCCATCACGGAGACGCCCCTTTTTTTTAGCTTAGTTTTCTAATTGTATAGGTTTAATCATCAAACTCAACGTCTTCACCTACGATCACATAGTGGTCGTCCATATAGAATGTGAATTCGAAGTCGCCCAATTCAAACTCAACTTTGAAGGCGAAGTCTTTACCCATAAATTTGCCAACCTTTTCCTCCACTTCAATACGTGTGAAGTTGGTAGGATGTGGTTTATCGGTGTTATGAAGGTACCAATCGTTCAAAGCGTCTTTGAACTCAATAGGTAATGTTTCGAATGTATATTCGTGCTCACATTTTTGAGAGATCAATTGATAGTTCTTGTCAAATACAAGTTCTATTTCAATGATGTTATGATGCTCGTCTACAATGATTGCATCTACCTCAATTTTATTGTCATCATATTCTGCATCTACAATCTTTGCATCTGGATACAATACGTGAACAGCTTCAATAAGTCGGTCGCTAACAATATATTTGTCGTTCTTGTCATCAGTATCTTGATATTCGCGACTAAAGATCAAATGACCTTCCGTGTCAAAAATCAATTTAGCTTCAAGGTCCTTGTTTGTTAAGCTTTCTAGTTCAACGATGTAAACAACCTCAAGTGTACTTCCTGTAAATCTTGTTTCAAGATCTACATCGTCAACTTTCCAAAGAGTTGCGTTTGAGTAAATCGTTTCAGCAAAAGCAGCTTGAATAATTTCCGGAATTGTTTTTCCGAAGTCCTTGTTGTCAAGTACACGATTTGCTTTGCCTTTTTCAGTTTGATACCATGCTTCCATGATGAATGGAGATGATTTCGTAGTTGCAGAGAATTGAGCAACTTCATATCCATTGCTATTTCTCCATTTAATATCTGAAAGATTATATTGTGCGTAATCAACCATAAGTTGTTTTTCAGCAATGCTACGATCTACTGATGGAACTGAGTTATCTTTGTCGTCGTTGCTACATGCTGTTCCGGCCAATACGGCACCTACCATAAAAGGAATAAAAAACTTTTTCATACCAATTCTTATTAATTGTGTAATTATTATGATGCAAAACTATCGGGGGAATCTGAAATAATTCTGAAATACAAATTTATTTTAGGTGAAACGTGTCGTTCGTGTTATCTTTGTATATAGAAAGTAACTCTTGGCTACATTTAAATTAATATATCAAACAAAATCGATGAAGAAAACATTAATCTTTAGCGTCGCTGCTTTTGCTTCATTGCTTTCTGTGTCTGATGCAAGCGCACAGAAGAAAACACTCGATCATTCGGTGTATGATGGTTGGAAACAAATTGATCGTACTGCCGTAGCCGACAATGGAAAATGGATTGGATACGAAATCAATCCTGCAAAGGGCGATGGCCTTCTTTATATTCAGTCTCCGGATGGAAAGTCTAAATATGAAATAGAGCGCGGTAGCTCTGTGTCTTTCTTTGGTGATGGCGATTATGCTACGTATAAGGTAAAGCCTTTTGCTGATAGTGTGATTGTAGCCAAAAGAAAGAAAGTGAAATCGGATAAATTACCGGTTGATACAACTTATTTCTTCGATCTTGCCAACAATAAAAAGATCGCATTGCCGGTAAAAGCAGCAAGTAAAACGACTGCTGAAGCTCCGGTTTTATTTTATGTCAACGAAATAACAATACCGAAAGATACGGCAGATAAAAAGAGCAAAGAACGTAAATACAAACAGCTTGTTGTAACCAATGTATTGAAGGGCGATTCTCTTTTGATTGACAGTGTAGGCGATTATACATTCGATAAAAAGGCCAATCTATTACTTTATACTGTAACTTCAGATTCATTGAAATCAGTTTGGGCTTCCGACTTCCATAAGCAAGTAAAGTTGTTTGAGTCTAAATTGGGCAAATTGGGTAAGTTGGTTGTTGATGAAAAAGGTGAACAAGGAGCATTTTTGGCCACCACAGATACCAATAAAGTGGCTCCTTATAAGTTATATTATTTCAATGCAGCTGATTTCAAACAAAAGAAGTTTAATGCTGATAAATATAAAGTGAAAGAAGTTGCAGCTGATGCAGCCACGATTCTTCCCGAAGGATATGCAGTGGGCAACGACATGAGTTTCTCTCGCAACGGAAGCCGATTGGTTTTTGATTATGCAAAAGTGAAAAAAGAAGCGCCGAAAGATACATTAGCGGCAGAGGAGAAGTTTTCGCTTGATTTGTGGAGTACTTCTGATAAAATCAATTATCCGCAACAGATTGCCAACAAAAAGAAACTGGAAGATGCAGCCTATTCAGCGGTTTATTTGCCAAAAGAAGATCGTTGGATGACGATAACAGATGCGGATAATCAGTTTGTATCTTATCCTTTTGATGAGAAATCTGCAAACGCATTGTTTATTGATACAGATCCGTATGTAGGTTCACTAAACTGGATCAATCCTTACCCGAAGGATGTGTATGTGATGAATACCAAAACGGGTAAAAGGGAGTTGGTTCAAAAAGAAATACTTGGTGCTGTATTCATGACTCCTGACGGAAAATACATTATTAGTTTCGACAATAAGAAAGCACAATGGTTTGCTTATGATATTGCTGCGAAAACAAATCGCTGTATCTCCGAAGCAATTCCTTATCCGCTATATGATGAGGCTCAAGATAAACCGGAATTACCGTCTGCTTATGGAGCAGTTTGTTATGATCCGTCGTATTCTACAATTTACGTGTACGACAAGTATGATGTTTGGGCTTTGAATCTAGCAGGTAAAAAGGAAGCGGTTTGTGTAACAAATGGTTGGGGACGTAAAAATGAGATTACGCTTCGCTGGATGGATACCACTCCTGACAACTATGCACAGATCATAGATTTAAAGAAACCGAATATCTTTACTTCATTTAATCGTGTAAACAAGCAAGGTGGTTTTTATTCGTTTACAGAAGGAGCAACTCCTGTCAAATTGATGGAAGGCAATTACAAATATACCTTCAAAGGAAAAGCAAAACACGCAGATGTTGCTATTTGGCAGCGTGAAAACTTCAACGAGTTTCGCGATTTGTGGTTGAGCAATCTTTCATTCTCATCACCGGTACAACTAACGGATGCTAATCCACAGATGAAAGACTACAAATGGGGTAGTGTGGAGTTGATGAAGTGGAACGACTTTGAAGGAAAAGAGCAACAAGGTTTGCTTTATAAACCAGAAAACTTTGATCCGAATAAGAAATATCCGGTTATCGTTTATTTCTATGAAACACATACCGACGAATTGTTCAAGCATCATCAACCACAACCAAGCTGGTCTATTGTCATTCCAAGTATGTTTACCAGTGACGACTATGTGGTATTTATGCCAGATATCAATTACACTACGGGATATCCGGGCGAAAGCTGTTACAACTCAGTAGTTAGCGGCTCAAACGCATTGATCGAACGTGGCATTGCTGATCCGAAGCGCATGGGACTACAAGGACAAAGCTGGGGTGGTTATCAGATTACTTACCTGGTAACGCGTACAAATATGTTTAGATGTGCTAGTCCGGGAGCTCCGGTTACCAATATGACAAGTGCATATAGTGGTATTCGTACGGGTTCTGGTTTGGTACGTATGTTCCAATATGAATATGGACAAAGCCGTATCGGTGCTAACTTATGGGAAGCGCCAATGCGTTACATCGAAAACTCGGCCTTGTTTTATGCACCTAAAGTAGAGACTCCATTACTGATCCGTCACGATGATGCCGATGAAGCAGTTCCTTTCTCTCAAGGTGTAGAATTCTTTATGGCATTGAAGCGTTGTGGGAAAGAGGCTTGGATGCTTAACTATAATAAAGAACCGCACAACCTGAAGAGTCGTCCGGCTCGTATCGACTGGACAATACGTATGCATCAGTTCTTTGATTACTACTTGAAGGATGCACCGAAACCAAGATGGATGGATGAGGGTATCTCGATTACTGAAAAAGGAATCGATCAGAAATATGATTATGTAAACTGAGAAACAGTTGTAGAATAATATATGAGAGTCCGCCTATTGGAGTATATCCAATGGGCGGACTTTTTTTAGCTATGAGGATGTATAATTTATTTTATTCCTTAGCTTTGTGAGGCTAAACCATACAAGTAATTTATTATCACCATGAAACACATTCGAAAGAAAGTCTTTGTTGGGGCTTTGTCTTTATTGGCTCTGTGTGCAAATGCTCAGAGTTCTTCTCAATCTGATTTAATTCCGTTACCGGTGCAATGTGCATATACTGATGGATCCTATTGTATTACCCAAGCATCTTCCTTGGGTTTTGATTCCAAAAATAAAGAAGTTGCATCGATTGCAGCTTTGTTTAATGAAAAGTTTGCACCTGCATCTGGTTTTACACTTTCCAATACTGCAAAAGGGAAAGGTGCTATCAATTTGAATCTTGTAAAAGATAAAATGTTGGGTGATGAGGGGTATCAACTAACTGTAGGAAAGAAAGGTGTTCAAATCACGGCAAACAAACCGGCCGGACTATTCTACGGTATGCAAACTTTGCTTCAACTTTTGCCCAACGAGGTGAAAGCTTCATCGCCTGTTGCCAATGTAACTTGGTCGGTTCCTTTTGTAGAAATAACTGACACTCCTCAATTTAGATGGAGAGGACTTATGCTTGATGTGAGTCGTCACTGGTTCGACAAAGAAGAAGTAAAACGATACATTGATCAGTTGGCCGAATATAAGATGAATGTATTTCATTGGCACCTAACCGACGACCAAGGTTGGCGTATCGAAATCAAGTCTTTGCCTCGACTCGCCGAAGTAGGAGGGTATAGAGCTCAGCGCGTAGGGCAGTGGTGGCAACGCGATCCGCAACAACCCGGCGAAGCAACTCCGTATGGTGGATATTACACTCACGACGATATTAAGGAGGTATTAGATTACGCGGCGAAACGGTATGTACGCGTAATTCCCGAAATAGACGTGCCCGGTCACAATGTTGCGGCTCTTGTTGCTTACCCCGAAATGGCTTGCTTCAAAGCGCCCGATGCGGTTGGTGTAGGAAATAAGTTCTACGGCATCGATGAAAATAGCCTTTGCGTAGGCAATGAAGCAACGTTCGAGCACATGGAAAAGATCTTTAGTGAAGTAGCACAATTGTTTCCCGATGAATACATTCATGTAGGGGGTGATGAGTGTTTTAAAGGTTTCTGGAATAAATGTCCGAAGTGTAAACAACGGATGGAAAAGGAGAACCTCAAAGATGTAAATGAACTGCAAAGTTATTTTATCCGTCGAATGGAGACAATACTTAAAAAGCATGGAAAGAAGTTGATCGGTTGGGATGAAATACACGAGGGAGGCCTGGCTCCAGAAGCTACCGTAATGTCTTGGCGAGGAATGCAAGGTGGTATTGATGCCGCCAAACAAGGGCATCACGTGATTATGACGCCTAATGAGCATTGTTATCTTGATTTGTATCAGGGAGAACCATCTGTAGAACCCGACACTTATTCGATGTGTCGACTCAAAGATTCATATGCATTCGTCCCTGTGCCTGAAGGAATAGATCCGGAGTTGATACTTGGCGGGCAAGGAAACTTATGGACTGAGTCTGTGCCAACATTCAGACATGCCGAATACATGACATGGCCCCGTGGTTGGGCACTTGCCGAGGTGTTGTGGTCAAATCCTGATAAGAAGGAGTGGAAAGGATTTACCAAACGTGTCGAAGATCACTTTGATCGAGCAAATATTGCAGATATAAACTATGCGAAGAGTATGTACAATGCAATTATTCAACCCTTCACGAATGAAAGAGGGGAAGTGATGATCGATTTGTCTTCCGAGCTTGACGATCTGGATTTGTATTATACCTTCGATAATACGAATCCAGACCTTCATGCACCTAAATATACATCACCACTTACAATTCCTAAAGATGCAACTTGGATTCGTGTAACAACGTATCGTGATAATAATCAGATGGGATCAATGATTACCGTACCAATCAAAGACGTACGCGAGCGGGCTAAAAGCACTGTTCGTAAGGTTGGTAACTTATAATCTGTAAGTAACTTCTATAATAAGCCGTGTTTGTCAATGAGTTTTTATTGATAAATACGGCTTTTTTGTGTGTGATAAATTTGTATGAAAAGTGAGCTTTTTGCTATTAAAATATAATATTTACGTATATTATTTATTATTTTTGTCGTCAAATAATGTGGTAATAATTATTTTGATAGTATAAACTGTGTGCCTCATTTAATAATGAGAGTTTTAGCACTGAATAATGTTGATGTAATGAATTTATTGTATGTTGATGAGCATGTCTCATGTTCCCATTATCTAACCGATATCAAATCCGGATTTTCTCTAAAACACATTGAAGAAGCTGTTGATATTGCGTCCGAAAGATTGACTTCTAATTATATCATATTTGTATTGGAGGGTAGTGTCTCTATTGCATGTAATGAAAATACGTTGCAGTCTATGACAAAAGGTGAAATGATTTTATTGTCTAAATCATCTCATGTTTATGGTAAGGTCGATGCAAAAAGTAAGTTTATCGTTTTTATGTTTGATCATATATCTCATCTATGTAATAAATATTCTTTGCAAAATTTATCAGCATACACAGAACAAATGACCTATACTTTCAAACCTTTTGCAATCGTTCCTCCAATACTGAAATTTCTGGATATGCTATCCGATTGCCTTGAAGACGGACTTAACTGTACTTATTATCACGAGATCAAATCAAGTGAAATACTACTTCTTTATAGAGCATATTATGCAAAGGAGGAGTTGGCTGCTTTTTTCTATCCCTTGGTAGGTAATTCCATCGATTTCAAGACAAGTGTAATGACGAAATACCGAGATGCAAAGACGGTAGAAGAGTTAGCAATGTTACTTGGCTACGGTTTATCAAACTTTAAAAAGAAGTTTAAAGAAGAGTTTGATGAGTCAGCATATCAATGGATGCTAAAACAGAAGTCAAAACACATTCAATATAAACTTTCGTTTGCTGATGTTGACTTTGCATCTATAATTGATGAATTCGGCTTTTCGTCTCCTGCGCATTTCAATCGTTTTTGCAAAACACAATACGGAAAAACACCTTCTGAGCTTCGTAAAACGTTAAAGTGCAAAATTGACACCTTGTAATACGTGATAAATTGTCGTGAGATAAAGATTTCGTAGATCTGTTTGTTTTGCTTAATGCCGTATTTGCTTTAAAACTGTAAATAAAAACGGCGTTTTAAGCTCGTTTTAATGTTTGGTTATGTACATCTGCTTATGTTGTTATTTATAAAATGAATGTCTGAATATATAACGTCTTGGTTTCTAATGATTGTACATTTGCATTGTGATTCAACAAGAGTGAATCTTAATTCTCAATGTAGTTGATTTTTTATTAGTTGATCGTTTTAGAAATAGAGAGTATAGTTAAAAGAACGGTTAGCGTCTATTAAATATTCAAAGTTGCAAAATTGAACCGTTTTCTTGTAAGTAAATTAAGGAATAGAAATACTGCAATGTCGAAGGCAAACTGCCTATGAAATTTGACAAAAAAAGAATCCCTTTGATATCCTTATCCCTATCAAAAAATGAGTATCTTCGTTGCTGAATGTTTTAGATATTGAACCGTTCAGAATTCAATTTATATAGAATCCTTGTTAGAAAATACGCATTGCTATGGAGTCGATAAGACAGATCTTTAGAATCGGGCACGGACCATCCAGTAGTCATACCATGGGGCCAAGAAGAGCAGCCGAAATGTTTTTGGAAAGAAACAAAGCAGCAGATCATTTTACTGTTACGCTATATGGAAGTCTTGCCGCTACCGGTAAGGGACATATGACCGATGCAGCCATCTTGCAAGTGTTGCAAGCAGCTGCACCTACTACCATCTTGTGGGAGCCGGAAACGTTTTTAGCTTTTCATCCCAACGGAATGGACTTCAAAGCCTTTGATGCAGACGGCAAGGAAACTGATAGCTGGCGCATCTATAGCATTGGAGGCGGGGCGCTAGCCAATGAAGAGATGAACGAAAACAAAGCAACTCAAGTATACAACTACCAACACATTGCGGATATTCAAGCTTGGTGCGAACGCGAAGGTTGCGACTACTGGGAATATGTAGAGCGTTGCGAAGGTCCAGAGATTTGGGATTACCTGGCAGAAGTATGGCAAGCCATGCAAGAGTCGGTACAGCGAGGACTCGAAGCTCAAGGCGTATTGCCAGGCGGACTAGGCGTGAGAAGAAAAGCATCAAACTACCTCATTCGTGCCAAAGGTTACTCTGCAACCATGAAAGGCCGTGGTATGGTATATGCATACGCACTTGCCGTATCGGAAGAGAATGCAGGTGGCGGCGTGATTGTTACTGCACCTACTTGCGGATCTTGCGGAGTACTTCCGGGAGTTATGTATTACTTGAAAGAGACACGTGATTTCAGAGACTCGAGAATCTTGCGCGCAATTGCTACAGCCGGCTTGTTCGGAAACGTAGTGCGTACCAATGCTTCCGTATCGGGAGCCGAAGTTGGTTGTCAAGGAGAGGTCGGTGTTGCTTGTGCGATGGCAGCGGCAGCAGCCTGCCAACTATTTGGCGGCAGTCCTGCACAAATCGAATATGCGGCCGAGATGGGACTTGAACATCACTTGGGGCTTACTTGCGATCCAATCTGTGGTTTGGTTCAAATTCCATGTATTGAACGTAACGCTTTTGCGGCGGCTCGAGCACTTGATGCCAATGCTTATGCATCGTTTTCGGACGGTAAGCACCGTGTAAGTTTTGACAAAGTTGTTCAGGTAATGCGTCAAACCGGGCACGATCTTCCTTCTTTATACAAAGAAACTTCGCAAGGAGGATTGGCCAGATACATTGATTCTGAAAATAGATAAGCGATATACAAGGATGCGTTTGTATCCTATATACATAATAAAAGGCTGCAACGAATAGATCGATGCAGCCTTTTATTGTATAGAAATAATCCCATGACTCAATGATATTCACGGGATAATCACACGAGTACTAAACGATTTTGGGCAATTGCCACGGTGCGCGGTAATAAGCTTTGGCCAGCATATTGGCCTGATCGTTACCTATGAATTGGTGCGAAGCCTCGTCCCAAACCAATCCGCTGCCTACGCGCGAAGAGATATTGGCAAAGTGACAAAGCTTGGCCACCTTTGCGCCTATAGCCACATCTGCATTGGGAGTCTGTCTTGTGCGCATCGCTTCCAGTGTGTTTTGGGCATGATTATACAAGCCTTTACCTTCGCCTTTAGTCATCGCAACCGCTTCCATTCGAGCTTGCTTGTTGGATACTACCGGAATTACTTCCCATCCGCGACGGTCGAGTACCAATGTTCCGTTTTCTCCGAAGAATGCTACGCCCTCACGTCGGTCATACAAACCGTGGTTGATACCGCAAGCATGGTCCCAGATGATGTTGTATTCGGGATAACTGTAAATAGACATCAGTGTGTCGGGAGTTTCCATCGCATCGGTTGGATAAGCAAACTTACCGCCCGAGGCCATGATGTTTCGAGGCAACTCTGCATTCATTCCCTCCATGGCATAGTCGAGCAGATGCACACCCCAGTCAGACATCAGTCCGCCGGCATAATCCCAAAAGAAGCGAAAGTTGTAATGAAAGCGGTGCTCGTTGAATGGCTTTTTCGGAGCAGGCCCCAACCACATGTCGTAATCTACACCGGCCGGAACTATCGAGTCGGGCATGATAGGCAGCGAAGCCTTGCCATCTTGATAGGCCCAAACCTTTACGGTGCGCACTTTGCCAATCTTCCCGTCTTTTACAAACTGAGCAGCCTGATCCCAATGCGGATCGCTTCGTTGCCATTGTCCCACTTGTACGATCCGGTTGTATTTACGTGCGGCTCTCTCCATCAGTTCGCACTCTTCGATGGTATTGGAGAGCGGCTTTTCGACGTACACATCTTTCCCCGCTTGGCAAGCATAGATCGTAGGTAAACAATGCCAGTGGTCCGGCGTACCAATAATAACCAGGTCCACATCCTTGTTGTCGATCACTTTTCGCCAATCTTTTACGAGTTGTTTGGGCCTTTTGCCCGATTTTTCTTCCACATCCTTAGCCCGTTTGTTGAGCCACTGATCGTCGATGTCGCACAAAGAGATGCATTCCACCTCAGGAAACTGTAGAAATGTATTGAGGTTGCTCCAGCCCATGCCTTTGCAACCGATGAGAGCGACCTTGATTTTGTTTGACGGGGCTGATGAGCCCAAAACGGATGAAAGGTTAGCACCTGATAGCGGCGAGATGCCAAGTGTTGCCGCTCCGATAGTAGATTTAAGTAGAAAGTCTCTTCGATTCATAGTATTTTTTATTGTTGTAAATTGTGTGTTTTACGATGGTATTGCAAGTTGTCGAAAAAAAACGAAAAGAAGATACATACAGTCTTTTTTTTAAGACCATGCGTGGCTGAAATTCAAACTATTGAATGTGGAGTGGCTTCCTAATGAGGTCTGTATAAAAAGTAAGTGAAGAACGAATCGTCAGGTCCCGACCTGACGATTCATTCTTCACTATGATTAAATCGTCAGATCGGGACCTGACGATTCTGTTATCGTGAAGATAATTTTACTTCTTCTTTAATAAGTCTGGACGAAGACGCATGGTGCGTTCTTGTGCCTGTTGAAGTTTCCATTCGTTGATTTTGCGTTCGTGTCCCGAAAGCAATACATCCGGAACTTTCCATCCCTTGTATTCTGCCGGACGTGTATATACAGGTGGAGCTAGCAAGTCGTCTTGAAACGAATCGGACAAGGCTGATTGTTCGTCGCCAATAGCACCCGGAATCAATCGAATGATAGCATCAGACATTACCGCCGCCGCAAGTTCGCCGCCGGTAAGCACATAATCACCAATAGAGATCTCTTTTGTGATCAAATGCTCGCGGATACGGTAATCAATCCCTTTGTAGTGGCCACACAAGATGATCAGGTTCTGATGCATCGAAAGCGTGTTTGCCATTTTTTGGTCAAAGGTTTCACCATCGGGCGATGTATAGATTACTTCGTCGTACTCCCTTTCGGCCTTCAAAGCACTGATTACTCTGTCGATCGGTTCTATTTGCATTACCATTCCGGCTTCACCGCCAAAAGGGTAATCGTCTATTTTCTTATGTTTTTTTGTTGAGTAGTCTCTTAGGTTATGAATGTGTATTTGTGCCAGACCTTTGTCTTGTGCTCGTTTTAGGATAGAACAGTTCAAAGGGCCGGTAAGCATCTCCGGCAATACGGTAATGATATCTATTCTCATATGCGATGATCGATCTAGTTTTCTTTTTGCAAAGGTACAAATTAATACGATACCTTCCCACTGAGAGGTTCATATTGCCTTGTTTTGCACGATAATTATAGTTTTGTGATTGAAATATTATATATTTGATAGGATTCTAACAACTATCTTGCACAGGCTTTAAATAATCTAATCCCCATGAACAACATCTTTTTTTTAAGAATTGTATTCTTGATCTTATTTGTATGTATTTCTCAATTGGCTATAGCTAAAGAATATTACTTCAAGCACTACCGTAATGAGCAGGGTTTGTCACATAATACCGTGCTTTGTACTGCACAAGACAAAAGCGGCTTTATGTGGTTTGGAACAACATATGGGCTCAATCGTTTCGACGGAAACCGCTTCAAACATTATACGAATATAGAAGGAGATAGTAGCAGTGTTACCTCTAATTATATACACGCGATTTATCCTGACAAAGAGGGGAATGTATGGATTGCTACCTCGCATGAGTTATGCGTATACAAGCATAGCGAAGATCAGTTTGTCCGTTTTTCTCAACTCAATAATCAGCATCTAGTTATAAATGCGGTATTTAATGTAGTCGAAGATCAAAGTCGTAACCTTTGGATCACTTCGGGCAATCGGGTTTATAAATATAACCTAGATTCGCACAACGCTGAGGAATACAACGATTTTAAGTACAGTATACGTACGATCTGTGCGAATCCTTCAGGCTCGGTATGGGCCATAGGATACGATGGAGAGGTGGCGCAATATCAAGCACAGACCAATACCTTTGAACACTTTTGTGATGCGGGTGATATTACCGACGGACCGGCTTATATCAATTGTGCTATTACTGACGACGAATATGGGGTTTGGCTGGGATCAAATACGAACGGGCTTTTCCTGTTATCGCTCAAAGATAAAACCGTAGAACAGATTATACCGGATATATTTGTACGTGATATCAAGCACATCTCAGATCACGAACTTTGGGTTGCTTCGGAGTCGGGACTATACATTTATAATTTAAAATCGAAACAAACCACGAACATCCGCAAGTCGCTGAGCAATCCGTATGCCTTGGCCGACAATGCGCTTTATTCGATTACGACCGACAAAGAAGGGGGTATCTGGATCAGTTCTTACTTCAAAGGAGTGAGTTATCTGCCCAAGTTCCATTTGCAATTTGATAAGTATCTGGCAGAACGCACCCACGAACAGATGTGTGGTAATACGGTACGTGAAATCTCGGCAGACAATAACGGGAAAGTGTGGTATGCAACCGAAGATAATGCCGTTTCGAAGTTTGATCCTGCAACAGGAGCCTTTACGCATTATCCTATTTATAGTAAAAGTGGTCAGTCTATTACAAACATACACGGGCTTACTGTGGTCGATGATTCGGTTTGGATAGGAACCTTCAACGATGGCATTCATGTGTTGAGTGCAAAAACAGGAAGAGAGATTGCACATTATGAGTCGGGCAATACTCCGGGAGCCTTAAATTCTGATTTTGTCCTTTCATTCTTAAAAACACGAACCAATAAGTTGATCGTGGCAACTACCAGTGGGGCTAGTTTTTTTGACCCTGCAACAAAACGGTTCAACGCAATTGATCTGGGGCGTCCTTCCGCTTCGGTATATAAAATGTATGAAGACTCGAAAGGCGTGCTTTGGTTTGCTACAGCTGTAGGTCTCGTTTCGTACGATGATACTACCAAAGCGGCAAAAGTATACGATTATTATAGCAGTGGTTTGGGGTCTTCAATCAATTACCTGATCAATTATGTAATGGAAGATTCGAAGAACAGACTTTGGGTGGCTACTCATGAAGGGGGCTTGGCTTTGTTTAATCGTGAAACCGGAAAGGCTACTGTGTATCGTGAGAATGTGGGTATTCCATCGGCACAGTTATATAGTATGTTGGAAGACGGGCAAGGAAACTTGTGGATTGCCAGTAGTAAAGGCTTGATTCGTTTTAATCCGGAAAAGGAAGAATCATACCTTTATACGCGCGCCAATGGTTTGCCCGAAGATCAGTTTAATTATAATTCTGCCTACAAGGATGTGAATGGTCGCTTTTATATGGGAACGATCGATGGGTTGATCTCTTTTATGCCCGGAGACTTGTCTAAAGATACTTTCGTGCCTACGCTTTATATTACAGATTTATCCATCGATGAGCGTGCCGATGCGAGTCGCAAACATCTACTAAATGGGGATGCTTCGATAACAGAGGTGTCCGAGGTTGTTTTGCCTACTTCATGTAGCAGCTTTAATTTAAGTTTCTCTGCGTTGTCATTTACATCTCCTGCTTCTATTCATTATGAATACATGCTTGAAGGGGTAGATAAAGATTGGGTGCATATTGATAAAAACAGAAGTGTATATTATTCTAATTTATCACCGGGTTCCTATACATTTATGGTGCGCGCCTGCAATAGCAGTGGCTTATGGAATGGTGAAAATAAAACACTTTCTATTATCATACCTCCACCGTTTTATGCTTCAACATCAGCTTACTTCTTGTATACTTTTGCAGTATTATTGCTTCTTTATTTTGCATTCAAATACCACAAGAAACGCTCGGGAGAGAAGAGCCTATTGCGTCAAGAGAAACTAAATAGAGAGAAAGAGCGTGAGTTGTATAATTCGAAAGTGGAGTTTTTTACCATGGTTGCTCATGAGATTAAGACACCGCTTTCCTTGATAAAGGCTCCGATCGAAAGTATCACAGGTATGCAGGAGCTTAACTCTGATGCCAAGCAAAGCCTAAAGACGGTGAATCGAAATGTAGACCGATTGATCAATCTGTCTACACAATTGCTCGACTTTAGAAAGACAGAGGTAGAAGGCTTTAAACTAAACTTTGTGCGTGCGGATGTGGTGCAACAACTCTCATCCATCATTGCCCGTTTTCAGCCGTCGTTTGCCGAAAACAATAAAGAACTTATTGTAACAAACGATTTAGATACGTTTATGGCTGCACTTGATGTGGAGGCTTTTACAAAGATCATGAGTAATCTATTGTCTAATGCCCTTAAATATTCCGACAAGCATGTAGAGATTTACTACGGTATCGAGAAAGAAGGCTCCGGTATGTTTGTGGTGCGTGTAGCCAATGATGGTGTAAGGATTCCCGATCAGGAGAAGGATAAAGTATTTGAACCTTTCTATCGCATGAAGGCGAATATGAATGTGTCGGGTAGCGGTATTGGCTTGTCGCTTGCTCGTTCGCTTGCCGAGTTGCACAATGGTTACTTGTCGTTAGATACTTCTACTTCGCTTACAACTTTCGAATTGCGCTTGCCGCTTATTCAGCAAATGGTGTTTGAGGTGCATACTCAATGCTGTGTCGCAAAAGAAGAGCAGGTAGAGGAAACGATTCAAATCCAGAACAATCAAATCACTCCTTCTACAAAAGAGGCTGTACTTGTGGTAGAAGATCAGGAGGAAATGAATGCTTTTATCGCAAGCGAATTAAAGTACGAGTATGAGGTGTTTAGAGCGAGCAATGGAGCCGAAGCTTTAGAAATACTAGCAAAGGAGATGATCAAAGTGGTGATCTCGGATGTGATGATGCCGGTGATGGATGGGATTGAGCTTTGCAAACGGATCAAGGGAGAGCCTAATACTAGTCATATTCCTGTGATTCTGCTTACGGCAAAAGGAACACTGGATGCCAAGCTCGAAGGTCTTGAAGTTGGGGCAGACTCTTATATCGATAAGCCGTTCTCGATCAATTATCTTAAGGCGCGGATTTCTAATCTGATCAAAAACAGAGAGCAGATACTTAAGGCATTTGGCAATTCGCCATTGGCTGTTTCTACGTCGCTTGTAGCCAATAAAGTAGATGAGGCATTTATCAATAAGTTGAATGAGTTTATCTATCAAAATATAGATAATCCCGATTTGAGTGTCGAGATCCTGGCAGAAAAGCTGAGCATGAGTACCTCGAGTTTGTATCGAAAGGTAAAGGGTATTTCCGATATGTCGCCTAATGATTATATCCGTGTAACCCGACTAAAAAAGGCAGCGCTCATGTTGTGCGAAAACAATTACCGCATCAACGAGATTGCCTTCTTGGTGGGATTCTCGTCGGCTTCCTATTTTTCGAGTTGCTTCCAAAAGCAGTTTGGAATGACTCCGAAGGAGTTTAAGTCGCAAAATACATAAGTGCTTTTTAGGCTTTTATCGGTAAGACTTTGAAATCGTTTTAAGAATCTAATATAGTATTGTATGAAAAACACAACCATTGCACTAGGTGCATTTATGCTAATTTCCATTACTGATTCGGGAGTATATGCACAGGAGCGTACCCGAATTAATGTAATGACCAACTCGCCCAAAGAGATCATTAGTAAAGATATTTATGGTCATTTTGCCGAGCATTTGGGACGCTGTATTTACGATGGCTTTTGGGTAGACGAGAGTATGCCGGTTGCTAAAGATGATCGCATTCGTCTTGATATCGTTGAGGCATTGAAGAAAATAAATATACCCAACCTTCGGTGGCCGGGTGGCTGCTTTGCCGATGAGTACCAATGGAGCGACGGCATCGGGCCACGCGACAAGCGTCCTGTTACGCTCAATAGCCACTGGGGTGGAGTAACGGAAGACAATAGTTTTGGTACGGATGAGTTTCTTAAACTTTGCTCGTTGCTCGAGTGTGAACCATATATTTCGGCAAATGTGGGGAGTGGTACTCCCGAGCAGATGCGCGACTGGATTGAATATCTCAATTATGAAGGGGAAACAACCCTTACGCGTAAACGCAAAGAAAACGGTCGAAACGAACCTTGGAAAGTTAGCTTTTGGGGTGTAGGCAACGAGAGTTGGGGGTGTGGTGGTGATATGACGCCTGAGTATTATGCCGATCAGTTTCGCAGATATCAGTCGTATGCTCGAAATTATTCGGGCAATCCGATACGTAAGATTGCATGTGGTCCTAATAACAACGACTATAATTGGATGGAGGTGTGCATGAAGCGAATTCCTGCTTATATGATGTGGGGTATTTCGTTGCATTATTATACCATTCCTACGGGTAACTGGGGTAATAAAGGTTCGGCCACTGAGTTTGGTGAACAGGAGTATTTCAAGACCATGCAGAATTGTCTCGTTATGGACGAGTTGTTGCAAAAGCATACTGCTATTATGGATAAGTACGACCCCAAGCGTAATGTGGCTCTTTGTGTAGACGAGTGGGGTATTTGGACCGATGTAGAGCCTGGCACTAACCCCGGATTCTTGTATCAGCAAAACTCGTTGCGTGATGCGCTTATTGCGGCAACCACTCTGAATCTGTTTAATAATTATTCGCACCGTGTGCGTATGGCAAATCTTGCGCAGACCATCAATGTGTTGCAAGCTTTGATCCTGACGGATGGTCCTAAGATGATTCTTACGCCAACGTATCATGTCTTTGATTTATATAAAGACCATCAAAATGCACGTTATCTTCCTGTACAAATGAGTAAAAAAGAGTACCGCAACGGCAACGAAGCTTTGCCCGCGATTAATGCTTCTGCTTCTGTACGTGAAGATGGAACGGTACTACTCACTTTGGTAAATATCTCATCGACCGATGCTATTCCTGTAGATATAACACTGGATGAAGGTAAAATGGGACGAGTATCAGGGGAGGTTTTGTCGGCCTCCAGTTTTACTGCTCACAATACATTTGAGAAACCGCAGGCTGTAGAACCGACGAAGTTGACGGGTGTGAAGGTGAAAGACGGAGTGCTTTCGGCTGTACTTCCGGCCTTGTCTGTCGTGGCTATTGAAGTTTCGAAATAAACAATTAATAATTTAACCGATCTAATCTAATTCGTATGTTACGTAGATTCTTTTATGTAAGTATGATCTGTGCTGTGTGTACAGGTTCGTTTGTGATGGCTGCAAATGGCAGTCGAGAAGATGTTATTGCCAGATCTAGTCAAGTTGCAACGAGTAAAACATTGTCAGGGCTTGATCCGCAGAAGTTTGAATCGACAGTTGCCGGCAAACCGACAAAGCTGTATGTGCTGAAGAATAAAAATGGGGTTGAGGCATGTATTACCAACTTTGGTGGGCGACTGGTTTCGCTGATGGTTCCGGATAAGAACGGGACATTGACGGATGTTGTGCTGGGACACGATAATATCAAAGACTATGTTTCGATTGATGGTAATTTTGGTGCTTTGATAGGGCGGTATGGTAATCGCATTGGTAATGCACAATTCGCCTTAGACGGCACTACTTATAACCTTCCTAAAAATAACGACGAACACTGTTTGCATGGTGGTCCCGACGGTTACCATAATGTGGTTTGGGAGGCAAAGCAGCTTGATGACCAAACGTTGCAATTGACGTATACTTCGCCTGATGGAGATGCTGGGTTTCCCGGGAAATTGGATATGACGGTGATTTACCGTCTTACCGATAAGAATGCAGTAGACATTCAGTACAAAGCAGTGACCGATAAGAAAACAATTGTCAACCTTACCAATCACTCTTACTTCAATTTGTCGGGCAAGCACAATGAAAATATTCTTGATCATGTATTGATGATTAATGCCGATACGTATACTCCAATTGATGATACATTTATTACTACCGGTGAGATAGCGCAAGTAGAGGGTACTCCGATGGACTTTCGTAAACCAAACGTGATTGGTGATCGCATCGACGATTCGTTTCAGCAGTTGCAATATGGCAAAGGTTATGATCACAATTGGGTGTTGAATACGAAAGGAAACTTAAGGCAAGCTGCCGCACAAGCTTATTCGAAAGAGTCGGGTATCGTGATGTCTGTATATACGACCGAACCGGGTATTCAGTTTTATGCAGGAAACTTTATGGAAGGTGATGTCAAAGGGAAGCAAGGTGTCGTATATCCGCACCGCGGAGCTTTGTGTCTCGAAACACAACATTATCCCGATTCGCCAAATAAGGAAAGCTTTCCTTCTGTTGTAGTGAAGCCTGGCGATGTATACACCAGTAGATGTATTTATAGCTTTGGCGTACAGAAATAAATTTGACGTTTATATTTTATTATTTAATAGAGAAAGATCGCTTGCGGGATGTAAGTGGTCTTTTCTTTTTGTATACTTGCAGCTTATAAATTAAAGAAACCATGACTCAGATTATTGTAATTTTATTGCTCCTTTTATGCAATGGCTTATTCGCCATGTATGAGATGGCTTTGGTGGCTTGTAGCAAACCTCGTTTGGAAACGATAAAAGGGAAAGGTGATAAGCGTGCTGCTTATTTACTCACTTTGCTTGAGAAACCTGAAAATACATTGTCGACGATTCAAATTGGAATTACTTTGATTGGAATTGTTTCCGGAGCATACGGAGGAATGGCTTTTGTAGACAAGCTTACTCCTGTATTGCAGCAATATGCTCCGATTGCAAGGTATGCGGCTGATTTGTCGTATGTCATCATTATTGGATCTATTACCTATGCTTCATTGGTGATTGGTGAATTGGTGCCCAAGACGTTGGCTTTACATAATCCTGAGAAGTATGCTTTGTTTTTATCGCCATTGATACGAGTGATTACAGTGTTGTCTTTTCCGTTTGTGTGGTTGCTGAGCAAGTCGACAAAACTGATCAATCAACTATTGGGTGTGAAAGGAGGAGAGGGGCGTCAGCTTACAGAAGAGGAGCTGAAGTTTATCTTGAAACGAAGTTCAGAGGAAGGTGTTATCGATAAGCAGGAAACTGAGATGATCAAGGAAGTGTTTCGTTTTTCCGATAAGCGTGTGGGCGATTTGATGACACATAGAAAGAATGTGATTGCTTTGCGCGAAGATTATTCGCTAGAAGAAATTAATACGATTGTAGAGCAATATCCTTTTACAAAATATCCGGTTCTCGATGCTCAGGGAAATAATGTAGTGGGTGTCGTGTATGTGAAGGATTTATTTTCGGCTTTGTGCAGAAAGAACTTCAAGTTCGCTGAACTTATAAAACCCGCTCTTTTTGTACCTGAGCATGTAATGGCTACGCGCATCCTAGATATCTTTAGAGAAGAGTCGGCTAGTTTTGCTGTCATCATCAATGAGTACGGACTGATGGAAGGTGTTGTAACCGTACACGATTTGACAGAAAGCGTGCTTGGCGACTTTCCCGATGAAGGAGAGCAATATGAAACAGATATTGTGGTGCGTCAAGATGGCTCGTTGTTAGTTGACGGTGAAATGAATTATATTGAGTTCTTCGAAGAAATGGGCTTGTTTAATATAGATGAAGTAAGTGATGCCGGCTTTTCTACCTTAAGCGGCTTGGCCATGTACAAACTGAATCGTATCCCAAAAGTAGGAGATAAGTTTCGTTGTTGCGGCTTTGCCTTTGAAGTGATCGATATGGATGGTGCACGGGTCGACAAGCTTCTGGTAGAGCGAATATAGTAGGATATTAGATTAATTCCGCTTGATATGATTTGGAGATTGGTATGGCTTGATGAATGTGGTGTAGATGCACCTCATACTGACGACCGTTCTTTTTGATTTCTCCTATCTTATGTTTGTTGATCAGATACGAACGATGACAGCGTACACATCCGGCTTTTCCTGCATCGGCTTCTATGTTTTTTAAGGTTGTGCGTACGAGTTGTTTGCAGTAGTTTTCGTTGCGTAGGTAATGAACCATAACATAATTATCGGCCGACTCAATGAAGAGTAAGTCGTTTGCATTAACTGAAAATCGTAATTGGTTGTTATCATCATAGATCGAAAACATAGCAAGCGTATTTGCTAGTGAGCTTTCATCCGCAGATTGTTTCTCTGGTACTCTATCTTCAATGTTTGTTATTACAGTGCTATTTCCTAGATTCAATGCATATAGAATAAGTGTAGCCACAAAATAGCAGAATAAAAGAGTGGCTGCGATGAGTCGTAGTGTAATGATTAATTCATTCGAAAAAGGACTATACTCATTTGTCGAAGCATATGCCAAAGGAAGTGAAATTACAATCACCTCTGCAATGATCCCTGCTATAAAGTGTAGCAGAGTATAGGACCTGTTTCGAAACAAAAAAGACTGTATAATCTGTGAAGTAAAGATTACTGCAAATGAAAAAAGACAAATAGATAAGATTACTGTATTGCGATTGCCAAAGGTTTCTCCGATCCAATAATCAATACCAAATGGCTTGAATAGATACATAAAGATAAGAGCGAAACATAAAATAATTCCGCTAAGCAAAAGTCTGTTGGGTAGTATATTAAGCTTGTCTAGTCTAAATTGAAAGAAAGCGCTTGCATTTTTCATGTTATTTCTCAATTAAGGATACGACAAAAATATTCAAAATCTGTCGTAATGCAAGGCTCAAACAGAGAAGACGTTGCTTGTCTCCAATCAAAAATAGAAAAATCAGCCTCTGCTTTATATTGACAAAGGCTGATTTTAAAGAATGCTAATTGTATAAAAGAGAGAGGGTCTGCTTGCCAGCTTGTTGGGGTTTAATGATGAGCCAAGCTTCATTTCCATTCACAGCTTTCTGAATCGAAATATGAAATTCTTTTGATTCTAAAACTGATTTATTGAGTTTGGTATGGTCGGGGATATATACAATGGTTTCTTGATTCAAGTCTTTCTTATCTGTATCCCATTGCATCGTATATTGCTTATTCTCAAAATTATTTTGATAGGTTTTCAAGGTTCCGGCTGTACGCATCGGATAGGTTCTCGAGACTACAGGGAAGTAGTCTTGCGACTCAATGCCGTCCCAATAGCACCAATAGGTTTGTCCTCCAAGGTTACTTTCGATATGGCTTATAATTTGTTTAGCGGGGTTGATGTATTTATTATTGCCCATATAAAAGGCTCCCCATTCGCCAACGATCGTAGGTAAGGCTTTCTCTTTTCCACTTTCAAAGAGTGCTTCGAAGATTACGTCTACTCGTTCCGATGCAGGAGAGGATACCAATTCGCTATCGGTAACCAAGTCATAACCATGTGGTGCGAAAATGCATAACTGGTCTGGTTTTCCATTGGTGTCTACCGGAGTTTTGACGCTACTTTTCAATCCGAGATTACAAAAATAACTGTGCTCCAAGATGATCATTTGCGTTGAATTTACACTGCGTATCGCATCGCGTACTTTTTGATAGAAGTCCGACAATGCTCCTTGTTCGAATGAAGCAACAGACGCTTGCATGCCATTAAGCACCTTCTGGTAGTTGCTTCGGGATGAGACGTACGATAATGCCTCTGCTTTTCCGTATGGACTAGAGAGTGTTGCCATGATTTCAGATTCAGATGGCATCATCCCCGACATGTCATAGACCATGCTTGCTGCAGAGGTGAGGAGATTACCCATAACTTCTTGTGCTTGTGTTCCCGGAAAGGGCTCGTTCATGATATCGAATCCCAATACAGAAGGAGCGTTTTTGTATCGGTCTGCAACCACTTTCCATGCATTGATGTAATGGTCTTGTATTCCTATACCATCCGCAGCAGGTGCATTCTTCCAGAAGTTGTCAAATGCGTTTTGTACAGCCGGACTAATAAGGTAAGCTTCACTCCAGATGTTTCCTTTGTAATGAGGTGCATCGTTGGTTAAGGTGGCCCATGCCGGGGCTCCGTCGCTAAATGCTTGTCCATATAAGTCTTGATGCATGTCGAGCATTAACCAAATACCATTCTCTTCGGCCCACTTTACACGTTTATCAATTTCTTTTAAGTAGGCTTCGTTTATCTTGCCAGGTTCAGGTTCTAATCCGTCCCAGATAATACCGTAGCGGATGCAGTTGAATCCCCATGATTTGAACTTCTTGAACAGCTCCTCATCATTTACATTAAGATAGCCATCACTTTTGTTCTTATTGACATGGTTGAGGCCGTTGAGGATAACGGTGCGTCCGCTTGCATCGGTAAGCACTCCGTTCTTGTTTGTCAGGTGTTCGGTCTTGTTGGTCGTTGAGGCGGATACACTGTTCGTGATAGGAAGTATACAACAGCATGCAGCTAGCAGTATTCGATGAATGTTCTTCTTCATAGTGTGAATAATTAGATTTTGAATCAAGTATTTTGAGTGCTAATTTATCTTACTTATTTAATCGTGTCAACTTTTAGGGAGATATACCCTTATTATGTGGTAAAAGGTGCATCAATAGGGCGAAATGACTTGGTTAGGGGCGAATTTGTACTATATAAAGAGCTGAGAATAAAATCTAAAATGACTAAATATTGACCTGTGGCCTTTGCGAGTGTCTTTCATTTTCCATAACTTAGAGGTATAAACGATGTGTAAAAGCATTGAGTATTATCCACGATTGAATCAAAACCATAACTATTATATGAGAATTTACACGGTAAAAAAGAAGACCCACTCTTTTCTATTTGTTGCTTTATTGTGTGTAATTGGATCGATGAGTAGCTTTACTACGGCATCTGCACAAGATACACCCACTATAGACTCTACAGTAGTTGCAGAAGCAGATACACTTCATCCGCTTATAAAACCGATGAGTTTTCCGGTGGTAGACACGGAAGAAAAAGTAGAGACGCTTTATGAGAAGTTTTACAATAACTTGATCTCAGAAGCAATGAAATATTTAGGCACTCCTTATCGTTGGGGTGGTAAATCAACCAAAGCTTTTGATTGTTCAGGATTCACTTCGTATGTATTCGAAAAACAAGGAGTAGAGATTTCTCGTACGAGTAGAGAGCAGATTAAGAATGGAGAGAAGGTTGATGTTAATGATTTAAAACCCGGAGATTTGATCTTCTTTAATGGTCGCTCAGGAGTAGGGACTAAACGAATAGGTCATGTTGGTATTGTTGTTGCAAACAATGGAGATGGGAATGTAGAGTTTATTCACAGTGCACGAGGAGGAGTGCAAACTTCTAATTTGAATGACGATCCGTATTACAAAAAACGATATGTTGCAGGATGTAGAGTAAAACCTTCTGAAGAGAAAGTGAAAGAAATCATGCAACAGCCTCAGTTTACATATCCTGTCGTATAATGAATGTTCATATATATAAATTGTTTAGTTGTTTTATTGGCTTGTAGATAAAAAAGCGAAGCTATGATGTACGGATGTACTTCATGCTTCGCTTTTTTCATGCTAGTAATTAACCCATAAAGGGAGTATTTGATGTCTTTCTAAATTACTTTAGACCTCTGCCTTCTAGTAGTGCATCCGGCGTTGGTTTCGCACCTCTGAAGTTAAGATACATATCCATTGGATCTTCACAACCACCTTTCTCAAGAATATTCTTTCTGAATGATAGAGCTGTGTTTTGATCAAAGATATTACCCGTTTGCTCGAATGCTCTGAATGCATCAGCATCCAACACCTCAGCCCATAAATAGCTGTAATATCCGGCTGCATAGCCTGTAGGAGAGCTAAAGATATGTGTGAAGTATGTAGAGCGATAACGAGGCACGATTGAGCTTGCTAAGCCAATATTGTCCATAGCTGCCTTTTCAAAAGCTGCTGCGTCTAAATTGTTCTCTGTTTCGAGCAAATGCCAATTCATATCAAGCAAAGCTGCTGCAACAAACTCACCCGTAGCAAAACCTTGATTGAAGGTTTCCGCCTTTTGCATCTTCTCGATCAAAGCATCCGGAATCACTTCGCCTGTTTGGTAATGCTTCGCATATTGTTTCAACACTTGCGGATGCGTAGCCCAATGCTCCATAACTTGAGATGGAAGTTCTACGAAATCAGCAGGGACATTCATGTTCAAGCTAGGATAAGTAACCTTCGAAAGCAATCCGTGCAAACCGTGACCAAACTCATGGAATACAGTTTCAACGTCGTCTAGGCTAAGCAAAGCTGGCTTGTCACCAACAGGTTTTGTGTAGTTACCTACGTTTGTTACAACCGGACGTATGTCTTTGCCATTCTCTACTCGTTGCGGAACGTAGTTGTCCATCCAAGCACCGCCAAGTTTGCCTGCACGAGGGAAGAAGTCGATCAATAGCACACCAACATGGCTGCCATCGGCATCACTTACTTTGTATGCTTTTACGTCTTCGTGATATTTAGGATAATCGGAAAGCGCTTCAAATGTAAGCCCGTACAATTGGTTGGCAGTCCAGAATGCACCTTGCATTACGCTGTCAGCTTGGAAATAAGGACGAAGCTCTTCTTGATCCAGGTCAAACTTCGCTTTACGTACTTTCTCCGCATAATACCACCAGTCCCACGACTCTAGCTTCACAGGAGTAGCTTCTGCGCTAGCCAGTTTTTGCATGTCTGCAATCTCTTCATTGATTTTAGGCTGAGCAGCAGTCCATACCTGAGTAAGCAAGTTCATTGCTTCTTCCGGTGTTTTAGCCATCTTATCTTCGATGCTGTATTGCGCAAAGTTTTTATAACCAAGAAGATTTACTTGTGTAATACGAAGGTTTGCGATCTTCTGAGCTAGTTCGCTGTTGTTGTATTCGTTAGCATTCATGCCACGGTTGATATAACCTTTGTAAAGCTTTTCACGTAGATCACGATTCTCTGCATATTGCAAGAATGGGATCATGCTAGGCTTTGAAAGGGTAAACACCCACTTACCTTCTCTGCCACGACCTTTAGCCTCTTCGGCAGCAGCAGCCTTTACAGACTCCGGCAATCCGGCAAGATCGGCTTCGTTTTCCACCACAAGTTCAAAGCTGTTATTCTCGGCCAATACATTTTGCGAATACTTCAACGTAAGAAGTCCGATCTCTTTATTAATAGCTTTTAGTTGTTCCTTTTTATCAGCAGAAAGAAGAGCACCAGAACGAACGAAATCTTTATAGTAGTTGGTAAGAAGTCGCGTTTGTTCCGGAGTAAGGTTTTCACTTTCGCGGTTATTGTATACAGTCTTAACACGATCAAAAAGCTTCTCATTCATCGAAACCTTATCGTTGTGTTCCGATAGAAGAGGAGAGATTTCTTCTGCAATCTTTTGCAAAGAATCATTTGTTTCAGCACTTTCCAGATTAAAGAATACAGCTAAAGTCTTAGAAAGAAGACGTCCGCTGTAGTCCATTGCTTCGATTGTATTGCTGAAAGTAGGAGCTTCCTGATTGTTTACAATTACATCGATTTCTTCCAAGTGTTGTTGCATTCCTTGCTCAATAGCAGGCATGAAATGTTCGTTCTTGATTTGATCGAAAGGGGGAATCCCATAAGGGGTAGTCCATTCGGTAAAGAATGGGTTTGAAGCCGACTGTTTTTTGTCGTCGCAGCTTCCCATTGTTGTAAGTAATGCGCTCATAGCACAAACGGTTAGTAGTTTCTTGTTCATATCGGTTTACCAATTTGTTACAAAGATAACGTATTTAAGATACAAAATAACAGAAGAGATGTGTAAGCTTCTCTCTTATTTTACTTCTTATTTCATCTCTGCAAACTTATTGTGTGAGGTGTCCCATTCTGGGATTGTATAAAGCAATTCGATCGCCTCTTCGGGGGTAGAAGCAACGCTCCAAAGCTCAGCATGATGTGAACGCATAAAATTCTCGCTGATCGTATGTTGTAAGAAATCAATCAGTTTGTCGTAAAAACCATTCGTGTTTAAGATTACAATCGGCTTCGAGTACAAGCCCAATTGTTTCCAGGTAATCACTTCCATCAGCTCTTCAATCGTGCCACATCCTCCCGGAAGAGCAATTATCCCATCACTTAGACGAGCCATACACGCTTTACGTTCGTGCATATTCTCTACTTCAATAAGTTCGGTAAGAGACTCGTGTTGCCAGTTTTGAGCAACCATAAACGAAGGAATTACACCGGTCACTTCTCCGCCATTCTTAAGAACCGAATTGGCAGTTGCAGCCATCAATCCGATTTTTCCCGCACCATTGATCAGACGTATTTTTTGATCCGCAAATAGCTTTCCAAGCTTTTCCGCATCCGTGAAATAAGCTGCGTCTATTTGCGAGCTAGATGCACAATAGACACAAACAGAAGATATTTTGTTCATCCTTAATTTAGTTTGTCGTATTATTAGTAGACTACAAAAGTACAACACTCAGTAAGGATGAACAAATTACAGCTCTTTATTTTAGAAGGTAGATTCCTTTTAGGCTTTCCAACGGAATCTCTACAACAGGAGCTCCACAATAATATGCACCCAATGTATAGTGTGCATAAGTAAAGCGTAGATGTGTTGGCGTAACGTTGATAGCGGTGACTTCTGCCAGCGTCGGATCCGTATTGAAACAATTGTCCGGATTGGTGAAATTTACTTGTAAGAGGGAGTCTATACGCATTTGTTGCGACATGTCTAACAGGTCTTCTGTCGAAAGGAATCGCTTTTCTGTCGGTGAATAATTAAGCGCATAAAACTCCGTATTTCCGTGCGCACCTCCTGCAAAGGTATAGGTTGTGGAAAGTGTACTGATGATTTGCTCCGAAACGATAAATGCCGTATCGCTGCTATAGAGTTCGTATCTGAAAGCCGGTTGCGGATATTTGATCTTTCCCGTTTCCAGATCGCTCTTGTACGATGTAAAGAAACTGTCAGCATCAGCAATCGTAGTACTCATGAGAGAGTCATTCAAAGCTTTTAATCGCACATTCAAGGGTGTAACCATTTCATTGGATTTCTTATTTGCACCTTCAAATGAAATCGACGTTAGATTTATCTGATAATTATCCGTATTATCGGTGTGATGTTCAGAAAGCGTAGTTACATCAAACGGAGATGAACATGCGGCAATTGTACCGCCCAATATCAGTGTTATAAATAGGTGTTTACTTTTCATGTATATAAATTCTTATTATTCCTTTAGATCCTTCTTTTAATAAAGATAACGCAATAGATCTCTATAAAGTTATGATAAAACCGCTTTTTGGTATACTGAAAGCAGGATTATTATTGAAAATATTCGAAAGTTTGTTAGTTTTGTGTTTTAGTATATAGTTGATGCGAAATAGATCACACTGTGATAGAATGAATTTCGTTGCTTATATACACAATGCTATCATCTAATATTTACCCGATAATATTTAAACATACCATGATTAAACGACTTGTTTTTTCTGCAAGCCTTTTGTTTGCCACTACATTCGGAACAATGGCACAGCACAATGTAATTCCTTATCCGAATAAATTGCAATGCAACGGATCCGAATTTACCCTTTCAAAAGTAGAAGTTTCATTAGGAAAAGACCTAAAGGATATCAAAACATTGGTGCAAAATGATTTTGCATCAGCCGGCATTTCTGTGTCGTTTGGTAATAAGAAAGCAAATGTTGTATTCACACAAAACAAGCAACTTCCTGCCGAAGGCTACACGCTCAATGCCACAGATGGAAAAGTAGCTATTGGATATGCTGATGCATCAGGAGCCTTCTACGCGATGCAAACCTTAAAACAACTTTGGAGTGTAAAGGGGAATACATTGGAAATTCCTAACGTTGCGATCGAAGACTCTCCGGCATATCAATGGAGAGC
>X396_Morelets_crocodile__coassemble_5_pt1 | contig 32412 bp, 23 predicted proteins | sample X396_Morelets_crocodile__metabat2_low_PE_001 | metagenome-assembled genome bin X396_Morelets_crocodile | reverse complement strand
AGAGCATAACCTTGCCAAGGTTAGGGTCGCGGGTTCGAGTCCCGTCTTTCGCTCTTAGCGTTCAACTCAATGAGTTGGACGCTTTTTTTATATCTATACCTTATTTCATGTTAAGCAACATTTAATATAATTGTGCAAAAGAAAGAACTAATACTACATTTGTTGAGTCAATAAAAACACTCAACTAAATAAATTAACCATGAATAAAAAGATTGCATGTGCAGTAGCCTCACTTTTGGTAGCAATGACATCTTTAGCACAAAATCCAACTCTAAAGTTTAACGATAATGGTAAATTTAAAATCGTACAATTTACCGACGTTCATTACAAATACAATAATCCGAAGTCAGACGTCTCTCTCGAGCGAATAAAAGAAGTTATTGAGGTTGAAAAGCCTGATTTGGTTGTATTCACTGGAGATGTAATTTATGCAAAACCTGCCGATAAAGGATTTCAAACAGTAATGCAGCCTTTGGTAAGCGCAAAAATCCCATTTGTTGTAACCTTTGGTAATCATGACGACGAGCAAGGTATGTCACGCAAAGAGCTGATGGATGTTTTATATAAAATACCCTATAATCTTACCGATACTGTTGCCGGGCTATCCGGAGAATCAAATGTAATTTTAAAGGTGGCTTCAGCTAAAGACAATAAAAATGCAGCGATTCTGTATTGCATCGACTCCAACTCATATTCGTCTGTAGAAGGAATAGGAGGTTATGATTTTATCAAGCCTGATCAGATCGAATGGTACAGACAAAATAGCAAAGAATTTACAAAACAAAATGGCGGAACCCCTGTGCCCTCATTGGCATTCTTCCATATACCATTACCAGAATTCAGAAGTGCAACAACAACAGAAGGTTGTTCAATGATTGGAACTCGTATGGAAAAATCTTGTCCTCCCGAACTAAACTCAGGCTTCTTTACTTCAGTCAAACAAATGAAAGATGTAATGGGTGTGTTTGTCGGGCATGATCATGATAACGACTATGCTGTCAATTATCACGGAATCATGTTGGCCTATGGTCGATATACAGGAGGTGATACTGTGTATAATAATCTTACAAACGGCGCACGTGTAATTGAACTAACTGAAGGCGATAGCGGTTTTAATACATGGATACGTCTTGCAGGAGATCAGGTAACGAACATGGCTAAGTTTCCACAAGACTTTGTTCGTTCAAATAAGTAAAAAAAGAAAGTTCAGATTAATATAGTATAGTCAGAAGAGAGCGATTTGAGTTTGTCATCTCAAAAAAGCTCTCTTTTCTATTTTTGTAGTATTTAGAAAAGAAAACGGGGGATTCAATAACACTATTGAATCCCCCGTTTGATATAGACAAGTCTATCTTTATTTTTTAGCGTAAATCTCTGCTAGTTTAGCTTCAAGTTCGTCACCACGAAGCTGTTTTGCAATGATGATACCTTGTGGATCTACAAGAATTGTAAGAGGAATGCTGTTAACTGCATAGATAGGAGCAGCAGCACATTGCCAACCTTTAAGGTCGCTAAGTTGTGGCCAAGGCATTTTCATTTCTTTCACTGCACCAACCCAAGCTTCTTTTTTGTTGTCAAAAGAGATACCAACAATTTCGAATCCTTGCTTGTGATACTTGTTGTAAGCTTTCACTACATTAGGCATTTCTGCACGGCAAGGACCACACCATGAAGCCCAGAAGTCGATCAATACATAGTTTCCTTTACCTACATAGTCGCTTAGCTTTTGCATTTTGCCATCCATGTTTTCCATTTCAAAGTCAACAAAAGGCTGACCTACAGAAACTCTTTTCAAAGTCTCAAAGCGGTTTACGATTTTGTCAACGCCCGGAGCCGATTTGAAAGCAGAGTCAGCTTTCTCAATCCAAGAGCCTTGCATTTCGTCATTTACCACTTTTTTGAAGTTTGATAAAGCCATACCACCAGTTACGTTGTTCAAGTTTTTCTCGATATACGCAACTAAAGTCGATTGTCTTTTCTCGCTGATCGCTTTAGCTCTGTTGCCAAATTCTTCATCCTTCTCTGGAGTGATCGCGCTATCTTTACGCAATTGCATAGCCTCGCTGTAAAGAGCAAACTGTTCGTCGTTGATCGATTTTGTTACTTTACGAAACTCAGTATATGCATCATTCAATACAGTACCGTTGATCGTAGAAAGAGAATCCATAACCGCAGTCATCGATCCGTTTTCAAGAATGATAGGAAGATTAAACGCTTTCGATTCGCCGGTAGTATTTCTGCCTTTGTTTTCAGGAAGGTTTAAGTCAGATGCGTTAAACGAAATGTATCCGTACACCGGAGTTGCTTGTTCGCCTTTGAAAGTAAATTTGCCGTTTTCAACCACAACGCTATCGATACGTTGCAAAGCACCATCTTTGTACTCCGAAAGGAATACATACTTGCCATTTAGGTCAGTGTTGTTAACGGTACCATCAATTTCGTATCCTGCTTTTTGTGAGCAAGCAGCTAGCACGGCAGATGCAGCCACGAATGAAATAATACGTTTCATAAGATCAATTTTAAAATTATTTGTGTTATTGTTTTTCTTTGGTTGTGCAAACGTACAACAAACTTTGCAAAATGTAAAAGAATACATAGCTATAGTTATAAACATTTATAATTTGAGGGGGTGGAACTTTCAAAAAAAAATGCGAAATTTGCGCCCTGATTAAAGTGGATAGTTCATTTATACTCTATAAATACTTTTAAGAAATGACAAAAAGCGCATTACAAATTGCTAGAGCAGCTTACGCACCTAAAGTGCCTAAAGCTCTTCACGGTGCAGTTGTTGCAAAAAACGGTGCTGCAACTCAATCAGTAGCTGACCAAGCTGAAATTGAAAAGTTGTTCCCTAACACTTATGGCATGCCAATCATCAGCTTCGAAGAAGCAGGTGAAAACAAAGAATATCCAGCTATCAACGCAGGTGTAATCCTTTCTGGTGGTCAAGCTCCAGGCGGACACAACGTAATTGCAGGTTTGTTCGACGGTTTGAAAGCTCTTAACAAAGACTCTAAACTTTATGGTTTCCTTATGGGTCCTGGTGGTCTTGTTGATCACAAATACATGGAGCTTACAGCTGAGATCATCGACGAATACCGCAACACAGGTGGTTTCGATATCATCGGTTCTGGTCGTACAAAACTAGAAACTACAGAGCAATATGACAAAGGTCTTGAGATCTTGAAACAATTGAACATCTCTGCATTGGTTATTATCGGTGGTGACGACTCAAACACTAACGCTTGTGTATTGGCTGAATACTATGCAGCAATCAACGCAGGTGTACAAGTAATCGGTTGTCCTAAAACTATCGACGGTGACTTGAAAAACGGAATGATTGAAACATCTTTCGGTTTCGACACTGCATGTAAAGTATACTCTGAAGTTATCGGTAACATCCAACGTGACTGTAACTCAGCTCGTAAATACTGGCACTTTATCAAGTTGATGGGTCGTTCGGCTTCTCACATCGCTTTGGAATGTGCGCTACAAGTTCAACCAAACATCTGTATCATTTCAGAAGAAGTTGAGCAAAACAACCTTTCACTTGACGACGTAGTAAACAGCATCGCTGATTCTGTAGCTGCTCGTGCTGCACAAGGAAACAACTTCGGTACAGTACTTATTCCAGAAGGATTGATCGAGTTCATCCCAGCAATGAAAGCGCTTATCTCTGAATTGAACGATTTCTTGGCACACCACCAAGAAGAATTCAACGCAATCGACAAAGCAGAGCAACGTGCTTACATTATCTCTAACTTGTCTGAAGTAAATGCAGCTGTTTACGCTAGCCTTCCAGAAGGTGTTGCTCGTCAGTTGACATTGGATCGTGACCCACACGGTAACGTACAAGTTTCTTTGATCGAAACAGAAAAACTTCTTGCTGAGATGGTAGGTAACCGTCTTGCAGAATTGAAGAAAGAAGGCAAATACAACGGTAAATTCGCTGCTCAAGTACACTTCTTCGGTTACGAAGGTCGTTGTGCTGCTCCATCTAACTTCGACGCAGACTATTGCTACTCATTAGGTTTCACAGCTTCTTGCCTAATCGGCGAAGGCAAAACTGGTTACATGGCATCTGTACGTAACACTACAGCTCCTGCTGATCAGTGGATCGCTGGTGGTATTCCTGTAACTATGATGATGAACATGGAACGTCGTCACGGTGAAATGAAACCAGTAATCCAAAAAGCACTAGTTCGTCTTGATGGCGCTCCATTCAAAGCTTTCGCTGCACAACGCGAAAACTGGGCTATCAACACTGAATACGTTTATCCAGGTCCAATCCAATACTTCGGCCCAACTGAAGTTTGCGACCAACCTACAAAAACGCTTCAACTAGAGCTAGGTAAGTAATCATTACTTCTCTATATAGGAAAGGGCATCCAATGCGGATGCCCTTTTTTTAGCTCTATATTGTAAGATTTTGTACGAAGATTTACCATCCGGCACTGGTTGGAGTAAGAACAACCTCTGTGCGGAAAGGCGCAACCGGAAGTCCTTCTTTCGAGAAAAGATTACCGATACTGCTATCATCAAACATATAATGCACGGCAACCGGCTTCTTTACATCTTTGGCCCAGACCACCAATGTGCCGTTCTCGATCTTTGCGTTTGCAGGATAAAACTTCCCGTCTTCACCGGCAATCGACAGCGCCTCCGCTTTCTTGCCATTCATCACCAAGCCATCTTTGAGATTGGCAAACGAGATATACGCTTTATTTCCTTTGAAAGAAGCCGACTCAAACAACGGACTTTCAATCGCCACAACCGGTTTGTTGTATGTTTTGGCCATTGCCATATTTGCCAAGCGTTTGCCTACATCCAGTTTGTTTTTCGGATGAATATTTTTAATATCATCTACCAAATCCGAAACTACCACCATTCCAGTGTTAGGAACCTCTTTGGCAACAAGCTCTTGTTGTTCGCGCAATAGGGCAGGAGTATTGGCTTTCGAGTTGTAAGCAAAAGGAGCAATCTGAACGAAGTAAAAAGGAAAGTCCGTATCGAACGCACTACGCCAACCGTCGATCATCGTTTTCATCAGCAAGCCATAACTCGACGCATTTTCATGATTCGACTCTCCTTGATACCAAATGCTACCGGCAAGTTTGTACGGAACTACCGGGTTTATCATTTGATTATACAAAGCACCCGGTTGCTCGGGCCACCAAGGAGTAGGGTTGATCTTTGCTTCACGCAACGTTTTGTTTGCTTCGATAAGCGGAGCAGGAGTCCATACTTCGGCCGGCGTACCGCCCCAAGCCGAAACGATGATCCCAACCGGAACATCGAGTTGTTCCATCAACTCACGACCAAAGAAGTAACCCACCGCACTGGTGCGTCGCATCGACTCGGGCGTAGAAACCTCCCACTGAGCCGTGCAGTCGTTTTGCGGATAAGCATCGCCCCGCTTCGGGATGTGGAAAATGCGCAAGTTGGGATGATTGGCAGCAGCAATCTCTTCTTCCTTGTTGAAAACATCGAGGTTATGACTCCACTCCATATTAGACTGTCCGCTGCAAAGCCACACTTCGCCCAGCATTACATCGTTGAGCTTTACACGACTCGACCCCATTACTTCTACGGTATAAGGGCCACCTGCCGCGGTAGTCTTTAGTTTTCCACTCCATTTGCCTGCGTTGTCTACCTTTACGGCAATGGTATCTGCGGTATTCCAACTTCCTACAATGCGCACGGTTTCCGAGGCATTTCCCCAGCCCCAGATTGTAGCTTCACTATTCTGTTGCAATACCATGTGGTCGGTAAAAACCGATGGGAGATTAATTTGTGCGAAAGATAAGGTCGCAAAAGATTGCAGTAGAGCGATGCCTGCAATGTGTTTTAATTTCATGGTTCTTATTTTACGGTTATAACTTAAGCGTGGTATAATAGATGTTGTCCGTGATCAGCTCGTACAATAGTTTTTCAACCCTGTCGGTAATCACTTTGCTGTAGATCTTACCCTTTTCGGCCGTAGCTTCCGCAGGGTTTCCGATGCCGGTATCTTTTGATATGGCCGACCAGTCGCGCGGTGTCCATCCGGTTTTCTTGTTCAGCTCTTCGCTCTTAAACGGCAAACTTTCGCCCGTTCCGGCTACCTCCATGCGCACCAATTCGGGATGATAATGCAACATCAAAGAGGTTTCCACCTCGCAAGCATGCTCTCCCGCATGGATAAACAAGTTGGGCGGAGGCGTAATTACAAACCAATCCGTTACCACAATAAGGAAGTTCGGATAATCAAACGCCAAGTCGCGCACCATATTCTTAAACGAATTTCCTCCGTGCCCGTTTAGAATAAGCAACTTGTTAAAGCCTTGCTTCGACAAAGACTCTACCCAATCGCGCAAGATCGCATATTGCGTCTGATAGCGGGTGTGCACGCAGAAAGGAAGTTTAAACTGTCCGATGTTTTGTTGTCCGAAAGGAACAGGCGGCAACACCATAACCTTATGGCGATGATTTGTAAACAACTTATTCGCAGCCTCGAGAGCCAGTGATTTAGAAATATGGCAGTCGGTAAGATAAGGCAAGTGATAATTGTGTGGCTCGGTAGCTCCCCATGGTAAAATAGCCATATCGTAGATGTGGTCCATCACGTCTCGCCACGTTGCAACAGACAAGTCGGGCTGAAAAGTAGTACTGTTAAGTCCCATAATAAACTAGTTTAATCATTAAATTCGGTAGGTTAACTCACAAACCCGATCAAGCATAATCGCTGTGCACGAGTTTCTAATTGAATGACCTTTGCGAATATAGGAAACTTTCCTTTCTAAGGCTAAAAGAATGAAGAGCTATTTCATTATTGCGTGAATAAAATTAAATTTGTACATCAAGATATTAAGCTAACCATTAAACGTATTCTATGATTAAGAAATCTTATCTGGCACTAAGTCTGCTTACGTTGTGTGCAGGAGCCTCACTGCAAGCACAATCGATGCAAGTAAACATTACGCAGCAGCAAATTCCGGTATTGAAAAACAAAGGGATGAATAAGCTCATTTCCCTGCAATGTATTCCACAAGAAACAATCTCGGTAGAGGGAATCAAACTTTCGTTTGAAGGAACTACCAAGCGCAGCGATATTGATAAAATCTATTTGGTGCGCGAAGGAAAAGAAAAACAAATATTGGCAGAAGCCCACGTCAATAAATCTTCCTTATATCTTCCCATTGCCACACAACTCTCGGATACAACCAATCTGTCTTTATATTGCGACTTGAAACAGCAAACACCTTTGCTGCATCGGATCGATGTGCAATGCAAAGAAATAAAAACCGATAAAGGCGTGATTCGTCCTACCGACGAAACCATCAAAGGACAGCGTGTAGGAGTTGCCGTGCAAGATGCGGGAACCGAAAATGTGGCCGCATTTCGTATTCCGGGCTTGGCAACAACCAAAGACGGAAGCCTTATCGCCGTATACGATGCACGCCGCGAATCGAGCCGAGATCTGCAAGGTCACATGGATATTGGTGTGAGTCGCAGTACCGACAGGGGGCAAACATGGGAACCAATGCGTGTGGCGCTCGATATGAAAACATGGGGCGGATTGCCCGAGAAGTTCAACGGTGTCAGCGACGCATGTGTATTGGCCGATCCGAATACAGGCACAATCTGGGTAGCCGGTTTGTGGATGCACGGCATTCTCGACAAAGACGGTAAATGGATTGAAGGGTTGAACGAGGAAAGTAAAAACTGGCAACACCAATGGGTGGGGCGTGGTTCGCAGCCGGGGCTTACACCCAAAGAAACCTGTCAGTTCATTATTTCGCGCAGCGACGACGATGGAAAGACCTGGTCGGAGCCCGTGAATATAACCCAACAAACCAAGCGTCCCGAATGGTGGTTGTATGCTCCTGCTCCCGGACAAGGCATCGTGCTCAAAGATGGAACACTTGTTTTCCCTACGCAAGGTCGCGATCCGAAAGGGATTCCTTTCTCGAATATAACTTACAGCAAAGATGGCGGGAAAACCTGGACTACGTCAAATCCGTCTTATACCAATACAACCGAATGTGCCGTTGTGCAACTAAACGATGGAAGCTTGATGCTCAACATGCGCGACAATCGCAACGGTGCCGAAAAAGGAGAGAAGAATGGTCGTGCCGTGTTTGTAACGAGCGACTTGGGTACTACCTGGACAGAGCATCCTTCGTCTCACGGAGCATTGAACGAACCGGTTTGTATGGCCTCGCTTCACAAGCATGAATACGGAAAAGGAAAGAATGCAAAATCTGTTTTGCTTTTCTCCAATCCCGATAGCAAATACCACCGTCATCAGATTACCATCAAGGTAAGTACAGACGAGGGCAAGAGCTGGAAAAAAGGAGTACTTCTCGATGAAGGTTACGGCTGGGGATATTCATGTATCACTTCCGTATCCGACGACTTGATTGGTATTTTGTATGAAAGTAGTCGTGCGCACATGACGTATCAATTGATCCCACTGAAAGAGATATTGTATTAATTGAAATATGAACGAACAGACTCGTTTTGCGGTCTCAATCTTGTATTGAACGCAAACGGGTCTGTTTTTTTATTAGATGAACCTTTGGTGCGATAAAAAAGAAACTGACCAATTGATGCGATTACGATCGTTTGAATTACGCATCCGTTTTTTAGCCTATAAAGTCCGACTTTTTGTGGTTTCAAAAAGAAAGCCGGCTGGGGTGATTCGCAGCAATTCGTGTTTGCTCAACTCGCTGAGAATCCTTTCTGCATAAACCATGTAGTAGGAGAGGGCATCGGGCGCATGCTCATTAAAACAACGAGGTATGCAGCGCGTTGAGTTGCTTTACGTTTTCAATGAAAAGTGTTTTACGTTACCGTTATGAGTGAAATCACGCTTCGTTGAAAACGTTTTTGCGTTTCGGTGGTGACTGTTTTGGGTCACGCAGCGTGCCCGATTTCGTTGTTCCAAAAAGTAAATAAGCTTCTGAAAAGAAGTAAACAGCCTTTTTTTACGAACCAAATAAGGTTTTTCGGCAAACCAAACTAGGTTTTCGGGCAAAATAAGCATGATCTCAAGAAAAACCAACCGGAATTGCTCCCGAAAACCCCGTTTCCGCAACCCGAAAATTCAGCAAGATTCCTCCATCTAGCTCACAAGATTCCCTTTTATACTCCAAAATGCACTCTTCTCGCGCTCACGTCGTCTTCCCGAAAACTCGGCTTAATGTATATTCCATTCATATTGCTTTATGGGAATTGGATGCGTGCGACGCGGCATATAAAAAAGAAAGCCGCCCCGACAAGGAAGTCGAGACGGCTTTTGTTTGCTATAGCGTGTTTGCTTATTTCATTTCGAAACCAACCACGGCCCAGTTGTTCTTGCTGTCTTGCGTAAATAACTGCAAACCGTATTTGTTGCATTCTTCTTCAATGGTAGGGATGTCTTCTGTGTAGAATCCACTCATGTAAAGTGTTGCACCTTTTGTCATACATGCTGCGTAACGATTGATGTCGTTGAGCAAAATGTTGCGGTTGATGTTTGCGATGATAATGTCGAAGCTTTCTCCCGCTAGCAGTTCGGCCGCGCCAAGTTTAACTTCTACGTTCGGAGTCTTATTGAGTTCAACGTTCTCAACCGAGTTGTTGTATGCCCATTCGTCAATATCAATAGCCACGATTTCTTTTGCGCCACGCATCGATGCCAGAATACCAAGTACGGCTGTTCCGCAACCCATATCCAATACGCGCTTGCCTTCAACATCCATCTTAAGGATTTGAGAAAGCATTAGAAATGTAGTTTCGTGGTGGCCTGTACCGAATGCCATTTTCGGGTCGATAAGGATCTCGTATGTCGTTTGTGGAATGTCTTTGTGGAAAGTACTATGAATTACACATTCGTTACCTACTACGATAGGCTGGAAAAAGTTCTTTTCCCATTCTTCGTTCCAGTTTTCAGTTTTGATGAACTTGTCTTCGTACGACAACGTTGCTTCGAGTGGAAACTCAGCAATCACTTGATCGATGTTTTCTTTGCTGAATTGATTTACCGGAACATAAGCTTTTAATGTATTTCCTTCTGTAACGAAGCTTTCAAAGCCAATTGGTGACAATTCTGAGGCAAGTACATCGCTCACGATTTCAGAATCTATCTCAGAATCAATGAAGAAACTCACTTCTACGTAATCCATATTGCTATTTTATTTGTTCTTTATTTAGAAGTGCGAAGATACGCTTTTCTATATTGATATTCATGCATGCAGCCTTTTATTTACAAATGGCGTCTTTTTATGTATTGAGGATTGAAACAGACTGTTCTTAGTGTAATATGTCTGCTGACCTGCAAATGTTAAAGATTATATACCTGCTTGCTTAAATAAAGCAAGAAAGTATATTTGTATAGACGATTCTTTATGCATTTGTAACACAATAGTTTTTAAACCAATCAGTCACTGTTTGGTCTTATTGTAAGTTATATTTGTTGGTGTCAAAATTAATCATAAGAGGAGAAACAAGTTATGAAACTATTCAAACTATCTTCAATTTTGTTGATGGGTATCGCTTCGCTAAATGCCTTTGCGCAAAATAGCGAATGGGATGATGATATTTATTCGACTAAGAAGAAGAAAAGCGTTCCTGAGGTTCAGGAATACAAAGCCGTATCAAAAAGTAAATCGGCAAAAGTTATGATTACGCCCTCTAATAATTCTCGTACTGCAGATCGTGATGTTGATGAATACAACAGACGCGGCGGAAACAGAGATTATACCTCTCAAGATACAAATGATACAATTGTTCCGGTTTCAGATACCGAATATACAGAACGTATTGTAAAGTTTCATGATCCCGCAAGGATTACAATTGTAGGAGCTGATGAAGTAAACTTATACGTAGACGACGATGGCCGCTTGGTTTCGTATGATACGGATTATAGTTCTAATTATCGTTCCAACGTAAATATAAACCTTGGATTCAACAGTTGGTATGATCCATGGTGGGGTTCGCCTTGGGGCTGGAACTCGTGGGGACCATCTTGGAGTTTCGGTTGGAATTCTTGGTGGGGACCATCTTGGGGTTGGGGACCTTCCTGGGGTTGGGGCCCGTCGTGGGGTTGCGGTTGGTACGATCCGTGTTGGGGACCTTCATGGGGCGGTCCATCATGGGGCGGTCATTATCCTTCCTATGTTCCGGCTTATAAGAACTATCCGGGCGGAAGAGCAACTTCGTATGCAGGAGGCCGTTGGTCGTCTGGCAATAGAACTTCGGCCGGTGATCGATCGAATCGAGTAACCTCGGGTAGAGGAACATCCAATAGAACAACAGCAACAAGAGCTGACGGTGATCGCACAAGCAATCGTGTTAGTAATCGCGTTGGTGTGAACAGAAACGACCAGTCAGGTGTTACTTCTTCAAGTTCTGGCAGAACCAGAGTTGGAACAGATAGAAACTCAGGAAACCGTGTTGAGTCGAATAGAGTCAACCAAAACAGAGAACCGATTACTAGAGATTATAACAGCAACAGTAATAATAACTACAATAATAATCGTTCGTCTGGCAGTTTCTCTTCTCCATCGAGAGGTAGCAGCAGCGGAAGCTTTGGCGGCGGAAGTGTAGGTGGCGGAAGCAGTAGCGGAGGTCGCAATATGGGTGGTCGCAGTGGCGGCGGAAGAAGATAATATAAGCAGAAAAATAGATAGACTATGAAACGTTTAGCAATAGTTTGTGCATCCTCGCTTTTGATAGCGGGCGATGTTTGGGCGCAAGGAGAAATAGATGCATATCGTTATTCTCAAACAGAGGTTACCGGTACCGCTCGCTCAATGAGTATGGGTGGTGCATTTGGAGCACTGGGAGGAGATATATCTTCGATTGCAATCAATCCGGCAGGTATGTCTGTATTTAGAAAGTCTGAAGTGGCAACGACTTTGAGTTTGAGTAATATCAAAGCAAGTTCAAACCTAAATGGTAATCAGGCTTCTGAGGACAAGTTTAAATTCAACTTTGACAACATTGGCTATGTCGGTTATTTCCCTACTGCAAACGATCGTGGTCTTATGAATTGGAATGTAGGTTTTACCTACAATCGTATCAAGAACTCTGAACGCAGATACCGAGTTGGTGGAAAGAATATGCCAAGCTCCTTGAGTGATTACATGGCGGCAAAAGCATCATTGGGTGGATTAAAAGCCGGAGAACTGGCTCAAACAAAAGACTATGATCCATATAATAATCCAAATAACGGCGGTTATTGGTTAGAAGTATTGGGCTACAATGCTTTTATGTTTGATCCAAAGACCGAAAGTCTTGATGAGACGAACTATGGTAGTCCGTTTACCGGTGCGCCAAACTCTGACCTTACGGTGAGTGAGCGTGGCGGTATCGATGAATACGACTTTGCTTTCAGTGGAAACATTGCCAATTTCATTAATCTAGGGGCATCTTTTTCTATTTATGACGTAGACTATAAAATGTCGTCTAAGTATGATGAAGCATTAGAGAATGGAGCTTTGTTTCTGGATAACGAACTTCATACCGAAGGTACAGGTTACGGTTTCAAGATTGGTGCTATTGTAAATCCGGTCGATTTCTTTAGAATTGGTGTGGCTTATCACTCTCCGGTTTGGTACAACATGACCGATCGTTATATCGGCTATGCAGGTTCTGTTTACGATCCTACCAACTCAAAAGATGAAGCTTCTACTCCGGATAACGCATATACCGATTACAACTTGCGCACTCCTGATAAGTGGGTGTTCAGTGCAGCCGCAATCTTTGGTAAAAGCGCTGTGTTGAGCGTAGATTATGAAATCTCAAACTACAAGAATATGCACTTGTCTTATCCTGATGGGTTCTCATCTCCGGATAATGACCTGATTAAGGAAGACTTTAAAACAGCTCGTACATTGCGTATTGGTGCAGAGGTTAAAGTAACTCCTCAATTTGCGGTAAGAGCCGGTGGTGCTTTCAGAAATAGTCCTTTGCATGCTGAGTTTAAAGACGGCTTGCGTGAGGTGTACACTTCGGGTACTGTTCCGAATTATACACTCGATAGAGGAATGAGTATGTATACATTTGGTTTGGGATACCGTTTTACTCCAAACTTCTATGTGGATGCGGCTTGTGTATTGAAGCAACACAAAGAAGATGTTTATCTGTTCTCGAATGTCTATTCAGATATACCGGAATATGATATCATTTCAAATCCTGCATCAATGAAGACTAAAACAACAAATGTTTTGTTGACTTTTGGTTATAAGTTTTGATTCAATTTCAGATTGATATAGTATAATAAGAGGCACTGTTTGAGGTTGGTAACAATCTCGAACGGTGCTTTTTTATTTTGCTAATTTTAGTTTGTTTCGAATCATTTAATTAATAAATTCGCAATTGGTACATTTTATCTCAGTTTTACTTTTTGTACCTTTGCAAAAAAATAAGAAGATAAAATGAGTCACATGATAGCTCCTTCGCTTTTGTCCGCAGATTTCTTGGACTTGCGAAAAGACATTGAAATGATTAATAATAGTAGTGCAGACTGGCTTCACCTTGATATCATGGATGGTGTGTTTGTTCCAAATATTTCTTTCGGTTTTCCGGTATTGGAAGCTTTGAAAGGAGTATGTACAAAACCACTTGATGTGCATTTGATGATTGTAGAACCTCAAAAGTTTATCAAGGAAATCGCTGCGGTTGGTGCTTACATGATGAATGTTCATTACGAAGCATGCACACATTTGCATCGTACTATCACTGCAATCAAAGAAGCAGGTATGAAGGCGGGTGTTACTTTGAACCCTCATACACCGGTTTCAGTACTAGAAGATATTCTTGAAGAAGTAGACATGGTGCTTTTGATGTCGGTAAATCCGGGTTATGGTGGCCAGAAGTTTATTCCATATACAATTGAGAAAGTGGCTAAACTAAAGAAAATGATTCAAGAAAGAAACCTTGACGTATTGATTCAGGTAGATGGTGGCGTAAACTTGCAAACTGCAAAACCTCTAATCGACGCGGGTGCTGATGTGTTGGTGGCAGGAAGCTTTGTGTTCAACGCCGCAGATCCTATCGAAACAATCAAAGAACTGAAGGCTCTTTAATGACGAATGTTTGTTTGATTGTGGGAGCAAATGAAAAGACCTAACGATCAAACTTATGATAAAAGCTTTACAAAAGCGGCCCCTTATGAGGCCGCTTTTTTTCTTGTTGACCGGAATTTTAGTACATGAATACGCTTTGCAAAATTTCTTCACCATGCTTATGTGTGTTGGAGTCATGGTTGCTTCGCTGTTGCTGGCTCGCTATCGCACGCGGCAAGAGAAGTATGCATTTCGCTGGATAGACGGGGCAATCATTTCGCTGCTTTTCTTTTTGGGCGGATATGCTTCGGCGGCATTACATGCCAATAATGTGCGATGGCCATACTCCGACGGTCAAGCAAATGTTACCGTCAAACTACTTTCTATTCCAAAGGAAAAAGAGAAAACCGTTGCTTGCGATGTTCAGTTGGTACAAATACAACGGAACGATTCGATCTTTACTTCACACAAAAAAGCCATTCTGTATTTAAATAAAAAAGCCGATTATGCATCGTTGCGGGTTGGAGATCAAATAGAGATCAATGGCATGATCAGGGGGGTGCAAACCGGCGATTCCATTTGGGGCGGTTACCATACTTATTTGCAGCGAAAGGGATATGCAGCGACCATTTATGCGCAAGAAATAATACACTCGACACCGGCTTTGCAATTTTGGTTGGGTGTAACGGCAAAGTGGAAGCAGTATTTAATTGGCAAACTGCAAGCCGACACCTTATTAGGAGATTCATGGAGTTTGCCCGTTGCCTTATTGCTTGGTGATAAGTCGGGCATTTCGATCAGCGAACGCGAACGGTTTTCTTCGCTGGGTGTTTCGCATCTTTTTGCCGTTAGCGGATTTCACATCGGACTCATCTTTTTGGTCTGCTCGTTGTCTATCGGATTCTTTTTGCGCCGTCAAGGTTGGCGAACGGCCTATTGCATCATTAGTTTGTCCGTCGTGTGGCTGTTTGTCGTACTGTCGGGATTATCTTATTCGGCAGTGAGAGCCGGATTAATGCTCTCCTTCTATCTGTTGTCGATCTCCTTTTTTCGAAACTACGATGTCTTTAATACCTTGGTGGTTTGTGCTTTTCTCATTCTTTGCATTCAGCCGCAAGCGCTTTTTGATGTAGGCTTTCAGCTCAGCTTTTTATCTGTATTTTTCATCCTGTGGTTGGCAGCAGGCTTCATGAGTCAAAGAGCAAAGAATCGGGTTTTGCAGTATGTATTATCGTTGATTACGGTATCTTGTATCGCCCAACTCGCGACTTTACCACTTACACTCTATTATTTTGGAATCTTTCCGCTGTATTTCCTTCCGGCCAATCTTTGCTTGATTCCGCTCGTAACACTGCTGATCCCATTGTTACTTGTTTGGTTGCTCTTGAGTTTTATACCCGGAGTCTCGTGGTTGTTGTCAAAAGCAATACACCAACTCTTGCAAACCATTGCCTATCTTTCTGATGTCATATCGGAGCTTCCTTATGCTGTAATTGATTTTACACTAACTGAGTATGAGGTCTTTGCTTTGTATGTGCTGATGTTTGGTAGTTTTGCAATTCTCAAATACAAAAAGCTACGATCTTTCCTGCTAAGCAAACTATTTGTATTATCTTTGAGCCTACGCAAAAGATGAATTTATGTTGAGTAAGATAATTGCAGAAGAGAATATCCAAAGGATAAAAAAGTATATTGAAAAAGGCCAGCGCTTTACAATCGTAACCCATGTAAGTCCGGACGGAGACGCATTGGGCTCGTCGCTGGGATTATATAACTTCTTAAACTGTTTTGATAAAGAACGCATTTCGGTTGTTGTACCCAACGACTTTCCTGCATTCTTGAAGTGGATGCCGGGAGCCAAAGATATTACAATCTTTGAGCAACATCCTGAGTTTGCCGTGCAATTGATTGAAGAGGCCGATGTAATCTTCTGCCTTGATTTTAATACACCAAAACGAGTAGAGAAACTTGCGCCTTATATCATCGGTGCAAAGGGAAGAAAGGTTTTGATTGATCATCACCTTGATCCGGACGAAATGTTTAATGTAATCGTATCCCATCCTCAAATCTCATCAACAAGTGAATTGATCTTTCGTCTTATTTGCCGTTTGGGCGATTTCGACATGATGGATCTAGAGATGGCGCAATGTATTTATACAGGAATGATGACCGATACAGGAGCATTCTCATATAATTCGAACAATCCCGAGATTTACTTGATCGTTTACGAATTGCTTAAACTGGGCGTAGATAAAGATGATATCTATCGTCGTGTCAATCATACGTATTCGGAAGGACGTGTTCGCCTCATGGGCTATACGCTTTCACAAAAGATGAAAGTTTATAAAAAGTACGGCGCTTCTTTGATCTGTCTAAGTGTAGACGAGTTGAATCGTTACGATTATAAAACTGGAGATACCGAAGGATTTGTAAATATCCCGTTGAGTATTGAAGGTGTAAACTTCTCTGTGTTTTTACGTCGCGACGAAGACTATGTAAAGGTTTCTTTGCGTTCGGTGGGCGACTTCCCTTGTAATCTTTTTGCCGCTAGATACTTTAACGGAGGCGGACATAAAAATGCTTCGGGCGGAGAGTTTTTTGGTACACTAGATGAAGCTAGAGAGCTTTTCGAAAAAGCTTTACCTGAATTTTATGCTTCACTTGGTATTAAAATAGAAGATTAATTTGAGGTTATTAAGCGAGAATGCTTATTTTTGTCACAAATGAGAAACAAAATTATGAAAAGAGGTTTTTATCTTATAGCGTTGCTTGGTTTGTTTTCGGCCTATTTTTCGTGTGATAATACAGAAACATATGCAGAGAAACTAAAGAAACAAGACAAAGCAATAGACCGTTTTATCAAAAGCGAAGGCATTACTGTTCTTGACGAGTACCCTTCAGACAGTGTCTTTGCAGAGAAAGAATTCGTAAAGTTACCATCGGGGATATATATGAACGTAATTGACTCGGGTAATGGCACACGTGCTAAAAAAGGACAATCTGTATATGTTCGCTTTAGAGACCTAATCTATTTTTCTACAAGCGATACAATTAAATATTCAAACATGCGTCCGGGATTACAACCATCTACCATCGAGTATCAACAAAACTACGGTAACATTGATGCGTGCGAAGGCTTCGGTATTCCGTTAGAATCGGTTGGTGATGGCGCAAAAGTAAAACTTATCATTCCGGGCAAGTTTGGTTTGCAAGCAGATCAGCAAAATATTACGCCAGTTTATTATGGCTTTTTAAAATATCAATTTGACTAAAAGATGACGTTGATCAAATCTATTTCAGGTATCCGTGGTACGATCGGTGGCAAACCGGGAGATGGTCTTAACCCCTTGGATATTGTAAAGTTTGTTGCAGCATACGCAACATTCATTAAGAAAAACACAACAGCTACAAGCAACAAGATTGTAGTAGGTCGTGATGCCCGTATTTCGGGACCAATGGTAAAACATATCGTGCTTGGTACGCTTACAGGTATCGGCTTTGATGTTGTTGATATCGACTTGGCTACAACACCTACTACCGAAATCGCTGTTGCGATGGAAGAAGCTTGCGGAGGTATCATCCTTACTGCAAGTCACAATCCGAAACAATGGAACGCACTTAAGTTGCTTAACGAGAAAGGCGAATTCTTGAATGCTGCGCAAGGAGAAGAAGTTCTTCGCATTGCTGAAGCAGAAGAATTTGAATTTGCGGGTGTAGATGATCTTGGTAAAGTGATCGAAGATCAGTCGTATCTGGCAAAACACATCGAGAGTGTATTGAATCTTGATCTTGTAGATGTTGAGGCGATTAAAGCAGCAAACTTCAAGGTTGCGATAGATTGTGTAAACTCTGTTGGTGGTATTGTACTTCCTGAGTTGCTTGAAGCATTAGGCGTAAAAGACGTATTGAAGCTACACTGTGCACCACATGGTAACTTTGCGCACAATCCGGAGCCACTACCAGAGCACCTTACCGAAATCTCATCTTTGATTAAAGAAGCAAAAGCAGACGTTGGTTTCGTGGTAGACCCAGACGTAGACCGTTTGGCTATTGTGTCTGAAAACGGCGAAATGTTTGGCGAAGAGTATACTTTGGTTGCTATTGGCGATTATATCCTTTCACACACACCGGGTAACACCGTTTCTAACTTAAGCTCAAGTCGTGCGTTACGTGATGTAACTCGTATGCACGGTTGCGACTATAGCGCAGCTGCGGTAGGAGAGGTTAACGTGGTAACGAAGATGAAAGAAACAAATGCAGTGTTTGGCGGTGAAGGCAACGGTGGAGTTATCTACCCTGCAAGTCACTACGGTCGCGATGCATTGGTAGGAATCGCATTGTTCCTTACACACTTGGCAAAGAAAAAACTAAGCTGTAGTGCGTTGAGAGCAACATATCCTGCATACTTTATCTCAAAACAAAAGATCGAACTTACACCGGATATCGACGTAGACGCAATCCTTGTAAAAGTGAAAGAACGCTTTGCAGGAAACGATATCACTGATATCGATGGCGTTAAGATCGACTTCCCTGAGAAGTGGGTACACTTGAGAAAATCAAATACCGAACCAATTATCCGTATTTACTCTGAAGCGCACACAATGCAAGAAGCAGAAGAGTTGGGTAAAGAGATTATTGCGATCATCAAAGAAATCGCAGGAAAATAATCCCTGATACGATAACGATACAAAACAAAAGCAGCCTCGTCTCTACAAAGAGATGGAGGCTGCTTTTCGTTTAGATAGGCTCATGTTGAGCGAATTATCTGCGGCAAAATTGCATTGCCTTACCATTTTTATCTATATTTGAGACAATTCTTTAGCGAAAGCATACATTTGAAAAATAATAAATACCTTCTTTCAATCGGTTTTAGTTTAGACTAATAAGGGATCTTGATTGTTGCATTACTCAGCCTTATTTAATGCATCGAAAGAGGTAATAATTGATTGAATTTAAATTTGATAGTATATGAAAAACATTCTTTTATTTGCGGCGGCATCTCTTTGTTGTTGCGTGTCGTGTACACAAACAACAAACGAAACCGTTTGCACAACGATTGATTTAGGTGCAAGTATCGGGCAGACCACTGATGCGATTCCCTTGAATGACCTATTCGACATTACACAAGTGCTTCCGATAGAAACGACTGATGATTTTCTACTATCGACGATTCGTTTGGTTGGTAACCCCGAAAAAGTACTGGTCCTTAATGAGTCTGACCGACTCTATTTTGTTGATAAAGCAACCGGTAAATTGCTTTCGAAGATTGATCGAAAAGGGAATGGCCCCGAAGAATATACATATATAAGGACTGCTTCTATAGACAACGATGGCAATGCATTGTTGTATGATCCCGAACATAAGATGCTAATGAAATATGCGCCTCAAGGTGAATTAATTTCGTCTGTTAAGAATGATTCAATTGATAGTGTATTTCAACTCTCGGATGGTAATTATGCGGTAAGTTATGGGCCGTTGATAAAGTCTAGTCCCGGTATTGCTATCTACGATAAGAACTTTAAGTTGATGAGACAGGGCCTAACAAATGAACCAATGAAATCGAATTTTGTACTCATGTTTAATACAATGTTTGAGAATGAAGGTCGGTGCTACTTTCAAGACGCTCCATTCAATGATACACTCTTCTGTGTAACGAGCGAAAAAGATGTTCCTTTTCTGGTGTTGAGTAGTGGGGATTACAAGGCTCCAACTGATCTGTACCAAACGTATGATGTTTATAAGAGAGATTGCTCAAGCTATATAAGGAATAAATATGGACAGTTAGCGGGCGACAAACTATTCATCACCTTCACCTATGATGAAAAGACGTATTACGACGTGTGGGATATGAAGACATCGAAACTACTCTACAGATCTGCGATTGGCAAAGACGGCGGAGTTAAAGGGATCCCTCTACAAATTGAAGGAGCGGAAGTGGTGGTATGGCCAAAACTTACTTACGGCGATAAGATTTACGCGGAAGTGCAAGCCGAAGAGGCGCAAGCTTTTTTGCCGTCTATCTCCGAGACGGATAACCCTGTACTCGTAGAACTTACGCTAAAGTAGCGCCCTTAATCGAGAAGGGCGGTTCTGAAGCGGATGAATTCTTTTTCGAAGTTGGGCGTAAAGACTTCTTTTCCTATCAGGGTATCAATCTCTTCGATAGACCAGAAGCGACCGCCGTCTAGCTCTTCGGCGTCAGGGCTGATCGTTTCGGTGTATACGGTTTTGTAAATGTAAACGAGTTCTTTTTCAATCTCCGATTCAAATACATAACGTGCTACAAAGATGGGTGTAAAACCTACGATGCCCAACTCTTCGCGGCTTTCGCGTATGAGAGCAGCATCGGGAGTTTCGCCAAAGTCGACGTGACCACCTACGGCTGTATCCCATTTGCCCGGCTGAATGTCTTTGTGCATCGGTCGCTTTTGCAAAAACAATTCGCCTGCGTCATTGAATACATGCAAATGCACAACGGGATGTAACAGTTTGCATCCGTTGTGGCATGTTTGGCGTGTTGCGCTTCCCGTTACGTTTCCCGCTTCATCTACAAGCGGGAATAGTTCTTCGTTGTTATTGATCATAGTCGGTTACTTTTTTGAATTGATAATGCTTTGCAACTGAGCATGTGTAAGGTTGTCGCCGTGTTCGTCAAACGAAAGGCGGAAATCGCACCCTTCTTTCCAGTTGCTACATCCATAGGCCGCTTTCCCTTTCAAGATCTTTCCTTTGCTACACTTCGGGCAGATGATTGCCGCCGGTTGTTTGGGCGGATTGAGTTCGTTGCGCACAATATTTACCACCATCTCTTTCAGTTCGGCAAGAAACACTTTAGCTTCGTATGTTCCGCGTTCTATCTGGCGCAGTTTGCTTTCCCAGATACCGGTGAGTTCGGCCGACTTCAACAGTTCTTCGCGGATGGCATTGATCAGTTCGATACCGGTTTCGGTAGCGGTAAGACTTTTCCGTTCTTTCTTGATGTACTTACGCTTGAAAAGCGTTTCGATAATTGCCGCACGGGTAGATGGGCGACCAATACCGTTTTCCTTCAGAGCATCGCGCAATTCTTCGTTGTCGACCAGTTTGCCGGCTGTTTCCATTGCACGCAAAAGCGTTGCTTCGGTATAGTATTTGGGCGGTTGTGTCCACTTTTCGTTCAGAGCCGGTTCGTGCGGACCGCTTTCTCCTTTTTCAAAGTTTGGAAGGATGCCTTCGCTTTCGTCCGTTTCTTCTTCCTTTTCGCTGGTATCTACTTCTTTGGCAAATACCGTGCGCCAACCCGGATCAAGAATCTGCTTGCCCGTTACTTTAAACGGAATTTCGGCAGCCTCGCCCAGTACGGTGGTCGTAGATATTTTACAATCGGGATAGAAGGCCGCGATGAATCGTTTCGTGATCAGTTCATACACTTTACGTTCGTCCATGCTCATGTTGTTGGCATTGGTACCCGTAGGGATGATGGCATGGTGATCGGTAACCTTGCTGTTGTCGAATACTTTTTTCGACTTCTTTATTTTGGCTTTCAACACAGGCTCGGTCAGTGCGGCATACTCCTTTAGTCCGCGCATAATGCCCGGTATCTTCGGATAGATGTCATCACTCAAGAAGGTTGTATCTACGCGCGGATAGGTTGTAAGCTTCTTTTCGTAAAGCGACTGAATAAGTTTGAGCGTTTCGTCTGCCGAGAAGCTAAACTTTTTATTGCATTCTACCTGTAGCGAAGTAAGGTCGAATAGTCGGGGAGGAGCCTCTGTACCTTTTTTGATCGAGGTGTCGGTGATGGTAAATTCACTGTCTTTGATTTCTTCCAGTGCTTTGGCACCGTCTTCCTGATTGGTAAACTTACCTTTTGTTGCCGAGAAGGTTGTTTTGCGATATACGGTCTTCAACTCCCAGTATGCTTCGGGCTTGAAGTGTTCGATTTCGTGCTGACGTTTTACAATCAAGGCTAGGGTAGGCGTTTGCACACGGCCAATGGAAAGAACTTGTTTGTCTTTTCCATAAAGCAAAGTATACAGGCGAGTACCATTCATCCCCAATAGCCAGTCGCCGATGGCACGAGACAAACCGGCTTGGTATAGCTTGTCGAATTCCGACTGATCGCGTAGCTTTTGAAAGCCCTCACGTATGGCTTCTTCGGTAAGTGACGAAATCCACAATCGATATACCGGACATTTGCATCCGGCTTTCTGCATTACCCAACGCTGAATCAACTCCCCTTCTTGGCCGGCATCACCACAGTTGATGACTGCTTCTGCCTTAGAAATGAGTGATTCGATGGTGTTGAATTGCTTTTCTACTCCTTTGTCTTGTATGAGTTTGATGCCGAAACGATCGGGGATCATGGGGAGGTATCTGACGTTCCAATATTTCCACTCGGGTGTATAATCATTGGGTTCTTTCAGGGTGCACAAATGCCCGAATACCCATGTTACCTGGTATCCGTTTCCTTCAAAATATCCGTCTTTTTTATTCTTAGCTCCCAATACCTGGGCAATTTCGCGTGCTACACTTGGTTTCTCAGCTATACATACTTTCATAGGCAAAACGAAAGGCTATCTTTGATTCACTTTCGATGAGCAAAGATAGCCTTTTTAGATGATTCGTATAATTAATAATGCATATTAAGCTGCAATATTTCGAAGTAAAAAGAATGTGTAACCGATATAAATAATAAAAGAGAAAGCTCCATCGGCTCTACTGATCTTATATTTATAACGCATCATGATCAATAATAAAACAGATACGCTTAGCATAATGAGTAGGTCGATGTAGTTTACATTTGGTGCGGAGATCGGTTTTACCAGTGAGCTAATGCCGAGGATCGACAAAATGTTGAAGATGTTTGATCCTACTACGTTTCCGATTGCGATCTCCGGATTCTTACGAATGGCGGCAACGATGGAAGTAGCAAGTTCTGGCATACTTGTTCCGGCAGCGATGATCGTAAGTCCGATTACGGCTTCACTGATTCCCATTGCTTTTGCAATAAATACCGAGCTTTCTACCAGTAGATTAGATGCGATAATCAAGATAACCAATCCGATTACAATGTATAATAAATCGAGCCATACGCTTTTGCTAGCTTTAAACTCATCAAATTCTTCGAGAGATTCGGGATCTTTTTTGCCTTCTTTCTTTGCATAAATAATACTAAAGACTGTATAGGCAATGATTCCTATAAATAAGATTGCACCGGCGATGCGGCTAAGGTGTCCGTGCCAGAACATAACCGTGAAAAGTGCTGCTACGGCAATCATAATCGGAACATCTATTTTTGTAAGTTGCTTTCTTACGTTCATCGGTTGAATCATTGCGGCAATCCCGAGAATAACACAGATGTTGAAGATGTTAGATCCCACAACGTTTCCGATCGAAATGTCACCTTGGCCGGCAAGTGTGGCGTTGAGACTTACAACCAATTCGGGCGAACTGGTTCCGAAGGCTACGATGGTAAGCCCTACGACTAGTGGAGAAACTTTTGCGCGAATCGCAAGTGAGGAGCTGCCTCGTACCAGACCTTCAGCTCCAAAGTAAAGCATTGCCAATGATAGCAATAAAAGTAAAATGTTTAGTATCATAAATGATTAATTCGTGTGTCTTATAAACACCATAAAAGGATAAAAGTTCTAATGATTAAATACAGCTGTGTGCTGAAAATAAAGATATGTGCAATTATTTTTTATGTTGGCGTTCTCATGCGTCATAGTGTTTGAATTAAAAGAGTTTGTTATTACTGGTTTTTACGAATCGGATGCTAATGTAAAACAATCGAGTCAGAAATAAACCAAGAGATGTGGTTTTGTTTGTACGATTTATCAACACTCGACGAGAAAGGGGTGTGTTGTAAAGAGAAATTTTCTTTAACGAATTCTTGAAAATATTTTGTCAGTACACGGCCGTTTGTTCATGCAATTTATAATGATTCGTTGTATATTTGTACGAAACTTAAATTAGTGACAAAATGGTAAAGATAGGAACTCCTATGTCTTCAACCGGAAAGAAAGTATTGCTTTGTGGTTCCGGTGAATTGGGTAAAGAAGTAGCGATTGAGTTTCAACGTTACGGTGTAGAAGTGGTTGCGCTTGATAAGTATGAAAACGCGCCAGCTATGCAAGTTGCTCACAAGTCTTATGTCGTTTCTATGTTGGATGGTGCTCGCTTGCGAGAGATAATCGAATCTGAAAAGCCTGATTATATTGTTCCCGAAGTGGAAGCTATCGCAACACAAACGCTTATTGAATTAGAGAAAGAAGGATTCAATGTAGTTCCTACCGCACTAGCCACCTATTTGACCATGAACAGAGAAGGCATCCGTCGCTTGGCTGCCGAAGAATTAGGTATTAAAACTTCCCCTTATAAATTTGCTGCAACATTCGAAGAGTTTACTCAGGCAATCGAAGAGATTGGTATGCCTTGCGTAATCAAACCGATCATGAGTTCGTCTGGTCACGGCCAAAGCGTAGTGCGCTCGGCTGCCGACATCGAGAAATCATGGAAGTATGCACAAGAAGGTGGTAGAGCCGGAGCGGGTAAAGTGATTGTAGAAGGCTTTGTTGATTTCGACTATGAAATCACGTTGCTTACTGTACGTCACTGCCAAGGTACTTCTTTCTGCGAACCGATCGGACACCGTCAGGAAGACGGAGATTATCGTGAATCATGGCAGCCACAAGCTATGTCGGCAGTAGCGAAAGCGAAAGCGCAAGAGATAGCACAAAAAGTAACCGGCGCACTTGGCGGTTATGGTTTGTTTGGCGTAGAGTTGTTTATCAAAGGCGACGATGTAATCTTTAGTGAGGTTTCTCCTCGTCCGCACGATACAGGTATGGTAACAATGATCTCACAAGATTTGTCTCAATTTGCATTGCATGCAAGAGCAGTTCTTGGATTGCCAATTCCTAATATCGCATTTCACGGGCCGTCTGCATCACGTGCAGTTGTAGTTGAAGGCGATTCAGATCACGTACAATTCGGAAACTTGATTGAAGCACTCAGTCAACCGGATACGCAAATGCGTATATTCGGTAAACCGGAAGTACACGGTCACCGTCGTATGGCTGTGATGCTTGCAAGAGCGAACTCTGTAGAAGAGGCTCGTGCCAAAGCAAACAAAGCTTACGAAGCATTGGAAATTACATTGTAATTCATAAATTCACTTATTACTCCCAAAATACCTTTGTGTCGAATCCTCGGCATACAGGTGTCTTGGGAGTTTTTTAAACCGTATAATCTATTATCATGTTCAAAAAAATCTGTTTCATTTCCTGTTTGTTGTGCTCGGTAAGTATGTGGGCACAATCAGCTTTCGAGACCAATTTCTATCCCAAAACAATGCGCGTCGATTACTTCCGATGCGGTGATGCTACCAAAGAATCTGTTTATATTGATGAGGTAAGAGAAGAGCCCTACTGGGGAGGATCAAAAGTAAACCTGATCGATACTACCGGCTACGGAAACTATTTCGTAAAGGTGTATGACAAACAATCGAATGCGTTGATCTATTCGCGCGGTTATTGTAATTTGTTTGGCGAATGGCAAACCATTCCCGAAGCCAAGCAAACGCAAAAGTGCTATACCGAATCAGTTGTGTTTCCTTATCCCAAAAAAGACATTAAGGTGGTGTTTGAATCACGCAACAAGAAAGGAAAGTTTGAGAAGACTTTCGAATACGATATTGATGTAAACAGCTATTTGATCAAGAAAGAGGCGAACCGAAACAAAGCGTTCGACGTGGTTTATTCAGGAGCTCCTGAGAATTGCGTTGATATCGTGGTGCTATCCGAAGGATACACTGCCGACCAATACGACTTATTTAAAGAAGACGCAAAGAAGTTTGCCGATGCAATCTTCTCATTCTCTCCGTTCAAAGAAAACAAAGGACGTTTCAATGTGAAAGCCGTATGGACTCCTTCTACAGAAGAGGGCTCCGACATTCCAGGCGAACATATTTGGAAAGAAACGGCGCTTAACTCTACTTTCTATACTTTCGATTCGGAACGTTATATCATGACGCCCGACTTTAAAAGTGTGCGCGATGCTGCGTCGTCTGTTCCTTACGACTTTATCTACATCATCGCCAACTCGAAAAAGTATGGTGGTGGCGGTATTTACAACTACTACGGACTTAGTGTTGCCGGTAATGAAGGTTCGTACGAGAAGATTTATGTGCACGAATTCGGTCACGTATTTCTTGGTTTGGGCGACGAGTATCAAGGCGACGCATCGTACAACGACTTCTATCCGAAAGGAGTGGAGCCTTGGGAAGCAAACCTTACACGCTTGATCGGCTTTGATAAGAAATGGAAAAACATGCTTCCGGAAGGAACTAAAATACCGACTACCGACGAGAATGCTGAGATCGGAGTGTTTGAAGGGGGCGGCTATGTAAATGAAGGTATTTACCGTCCCCGTAAGAACTGCTTGATGAGAAGCTTTTCGGTAGACGACTTCTGTCCGGTGTGTACCAAGGCAATCTTGGGACAAATTGATTTATACACGAAGTAACGAACTTTTATCCTTGGGCAGCAGTTTTGCAATTGTTCGCCTCAATTGTATGAGAGCAATGTGATTGCATGGCGATGGTTACAGTTGAGGCGGATAATTAATATAGATGAATCTCTAAATATTATATTTCAATGGCTAATTTGAAAGTTTGGATTGAAGCGGCACGTCCCAAAACGTTGACAGCTTCGATTAGTCCCGTATTATTGGGATGTGCATTGGCTTATACCGATGGTAAGTTTAATTGGATTCCCGCATTGTTGTGCTTGTTTGTAGCATTGTTTGCGCAGATTGCCTCCAATTATGCCAACGACTATTTCGACCATAAGAAAGGAGCCGATCGCGAAGACCGTTTGGGGCCGGACAGGGCAGTTGCCTTAGGTTGGGTAAAGCCAAAGTCGATGCTTATTGCAACCCTTATTTCATTAGGTTTGTCATGCATAGTTGGTCTTTTCCTGATTCAATACGGAGGCTGGGAACTCATATTTGTAGGTCTGGCTATTGCCGTGTTTGCATTGGCTTACTCTGCGGGACCTTATCCGTTGGCTTATCATGGCTTGGGAGACGTCTGTGTTTTGTTGTTCTATGGTGTTGTTCCGGTGGTATTTACCTATTATGTACAAGCAAAAGCCTTTACAATCGGTTCGCTTTTGGCCGGATTGGGATTGGGCTTTGTAGCCATTAATATCCTTGTAGTGAATAATTACCGCGATTACGATGCGGATAAGTTAAGCAATAAGCAAACCACCATTGTGAAGTACGGGAAAACGTTCGGACTCGCTTTCTACATCTTCAATGCACTGGCAGGGATGTTGTTTTTTGTTGCGGTTACCGAACTCTATGATGTGTTTGCAATCTTGGCTTACTCACTGGCTTTTATCTGGATTGCTTTGTTTATTTTGGTATATCGCAAACTTACCTCGCTCGAAGGGAAAGCCCTTAATGCAGTGCTAGCTTCAACAGCCAAAATGGTATTTCTTTTTGCCGTTCTTTTATCGGTGCTTATTGTTTTTTGTAAACAATGATAAATTGCACTGCTTTTGAGGGGTAATTGTTGCTTATTGATGTAGATACGTCGGATTATGTTGTATATTTGTAATTAGAAAAGAATAGATACTACAAATATAAATCAGAATAAACATCTAGCCAATGAAAAAAGTATTTCTAGCTGCGAGCCTAGCAGTGGTTATGGCTTCTTGTAATACTGCTAAAAATGCAGAAGAAGCCGTAAATCCGTTCTTTACGGAGTTCAACACGCCTTTTAATGTTCCTAGTTTCGATAAAATTAAGCTAGAGCATTACATGCCTGCTTTCGAAGAAGGAATGGCACAACAAAAACAAGAAATCGATGCGATCATCAAGAACAGAGCAACGCCTGATTCCGATAATACCATTGCTGCGCTTGACAACAGCGGAGCTTTGCTTTCGAATGTAAGTCGCGTATTCTTTGGTTTGAACTCTGCGAATACAACTCCGGAGATGCAAAAGCTAAACAAAGAGATTGCTCCTGTATTGTCGAAGCATTCGGATGATATCAACTTGAATCCTGAATTATTTGCAAAAGTAAAAGAGGTATACGAGCGCAAAGAAGTATTTAACTTGAATCCTGCTCAAACAAAACTTCTAGAAGATACTTATAAAGGTTTTGTACGTGGTGGTGCAAACCTAAATGCTGACGATCAAGCGAAACTACGTCAACTAAATAGCGAAATCTCAATGCTTCAACTTACGTTTGAGCAAAACGTAATGAGCGAAACAAACGCGTATAAGTTGGTTATCGAAAACGAAGCAGACCTTGCCGGTCTTCCTCAAGGAGTAATCGCGACTGCTGCATCGGCTGCAAAAAATCAAGATCTTGAAGGCAAATGGTTGTTCACACTTCACAACCCAAGTGTAATGCCATTCTTGCAATTTGCAGACAACAGAGAATTGAGAAAACAAATCTTCGAAGCATACATCAACCGTTGTAACAATGGTAACGAAGCCGACAACAATGAAGTAATCACCAAACTTGTTGATCTTCGTCTGCAAAAAGCAAAATTGATGGGTCACGACAACTATGCAAACTTTGCATTGGAAGAGCGTATGGCTAAGAAAGATAGCAGCGTATATGCTTTGCTTGACCAACTTTGGCCGTTTGCCGTGAAAAAAGCAAACAATGAAGCTATAGCACTTCAAGCAGCAATGAAGAAAGATGGTGTAAACGATCAACTTCAAGGTTGGGACTGGAGATATTACAACGAGAAAGTTATGAAGGAAAAGTTTGATCTAGATGAAAACGAAGTACGTCCTTACTTGCAACTTTCAAACGTACGCGACGGTATCTTCTATGTTTGTAACCAACTTTATGGCATTACATTCACTGAAATCAAAGATATTCCGCTTCCGCATCAAGATGCGATGGCTTACGAATGTAAAGATCAAAACGGTGATCACCTAGGTGTTCTTTATATGGACTTCCATCCACGTGCATCGAAACGTGGTGGTGCATGGTGTGGTACATACCGCGGTCAGTCTATGGAAGATGGCAAACGTGTTGCTCCAGTGGTAACGATTGTTTGTAACTTTACAGAACCTGCCGATGGCAAACCTGCTTTGTTGAGCGCAGACGAAACGGAAACATTCTTCCACGAGTTTGGTCACGCACTACACAACTTGTTCAAAAACGTTGACTACAAAGGTGTAGGTGGTGTGCCTCGCGACTTCGTAGAACTTCCTTCTCAAATCATGGAGCACTGGGCTTTCGAACCATCTGTGTTGAAAGTGTATGCAAAGCACTATGAAACAGGCGAAGTGATGCCGGATGCATTGATCGAGAAAATGGAAAAGAGCGGAACTTGGGGTCAAGGTTTTGCAACAACCGAATATCTTGCAGCTTCAATCCTTGATATGGATTACCACGTAATGACTGAGGTTCCAGCAGATTTCTCTCCGGCTAAGTTCGAAGCGAAACAAATGAGCGATCGTAAGATCCTTTCTCAAATCCCTCCTCGCTACCGTTCTACTTACTTCCGTCACACAATGGGTGGTGGTTATACAGCAGGATACTACAGCTACATCTGGGCAGAAGTTCTAGATGCGGATGCATTCCAAGCATTTGTAGAAACAGGCGATATCTTCAACAAAGACGTAGCAGGTAAATTCCGTACCTATGTACTTACTCCGGGCGGTATCGACGATGCTATGGATATGTACAAAAACTTCCGTGGTTCAGAGCCGGGCATCAAGCCATTGCTTAACAACCGTGGTTTGAACTAATTAAAAGTTTAAAGTATTATATAGATTCTCCCGAATAGGCTCAGTGCTTATTCGGGAGTTTTTCTGACCTAAACCCATTGATATGAATCGTTTTGTTCGTTTACTATTATTCCCTGAAAAGACCTTTCGTAAAGGTGTAGAGGCGCATAAGTTTTCGAAAAAGAAAATCGTGTATGCCGCTTCGATCAACTTTATTTTCCCTGTTCTCTTTCTGATCTTCGGATTATTTATTCATGTACGTCCGGAGTTGAAAAAGCAAATACAAGATAAATTCGATACACAGCTCACAGAAAAGGTCGATGATTACGGACGTTTTGTGACCATTCCTTTTTTATTGACACTAGATCGCTTTGGCATTCCGTCGGCAAACAATTTGATCCGACGCATAGGTATATTTGCAACCACATCGGTACTAAGCGATATGGTTGTACATCGCACCAAGAAAGCGACAGATGTAACCCGTCCCAATGGCGAAGAACGCTCCTTTCCATCTCAGCATACCAGTCAGGCTTTTCTCGCCGCATCCGTATTGCACTATGAGTATGTAGGCAGCAGTACCACAGTAAGTGCGTTGGGATATGCAACGGCAGCAACAGTGGGCTTTTTACGTATAGCTCGCGATAAGCATTGGAGCTCGGACGTATTGGTGGGAGCAGCAATCGGAATGTTGGTAACCAACTGGACGTATCTCTTTATATTCGGACTTATCGAGTCGTTGGTAATGGGTATTTGGCACAAGCTGAAAGCCGTTATTCGTCGAAAATAACAGTTTCAAGCATATAAGCAAAAGCGGCATTACTCTCTTAGGAGGGTAATGCCGCTTTTGCTATCTTATGTTTTTAATTCTCTAAGACAAGTTGGTTGGTGTTCATACGTTCGATGTATTGTTGTACAATAGCTTGAGTCATCAAAAGCATCGAGTCTTTCTTTGTTTGTAATGTATCTACGTTTACCAAGTTGTTTTTCAACAAACGATCCGAAGCATAGTCGTATAAGCCCAGTGGTGTGCTACCATCGTAGATCAATACCTTATTGTCTTTCATAAAAGTAAAGGCATTGTTGGCAAAGTGAATGGCAAACTCATCTTCTTTTGTGGTATTAAACAAGTCACGGCCAAAAGAGATATATGGATTGTCATAGCCGAGATACCCCAATACCGAAGGCATAATATCAATTTGCTGAGCAATTTCGTTACGCATCCCTTTTAAGTCGCCGCCCGGGTAATAAAAGATAACCGGCACTTCGCTACGTCCCACTTCGGTAAAGAACTCCGGTTTGTCGGCCTGATTGGTGTGATCGGCAGTAATGACAAACAACGTATTGTTGAACCAAGGCTGCTTCGAAGCCGTTTCAAAGAAACGTTTCAATGCGTAGTCGGTATAGCGTATGCATTTATGTATCGGTTGATTTCCTTCGGGGAACACATCCTTGTAACGTTCCGGTATCTTAAACGGATCGTGCGATGAAGCAGAAAAGATTGCCGTAGTAAAAGGTTCCGAGAACGTACTCATAGTTTTGGCAAAGAATTGGAAGAACTCTTCGTCCCAGATAGACCAGGTACCATCGAAATCGGCATTACCGGGATTGGCCTTGTCGTATTCGGTCATGCCGAAGTAATCCTTGTAGCCGCTGATATTTGAGAAAGCCTCAAAACCCATCGAGCCATTAGGAGCTCCGTGAAAGAAAGCACTGTAATACCCTTTTTTGTTTAGTTCGCCCGCAATACTCGAAACCGCATTCGTAGAATAGTGCGACAAGAAATACGGTTCATAGATCATCGGGATTCCCGACAATACCGCCGGCATACCGTCGATCGACTTATTTCCATTCGAAAAAGTCTTTTCAAAGGTGAGAGCATCGGGTAGGAGAGAGTCGATAAATGGAGTATATCCTTTGTAGTTGCCATTATCCAGATCCTTATTTAAACTGCCAATGTATTCACGACCAAAACTCTCCACAATAAAAACAACCACATTTAAAGGTTTGAATTCGGTAGAATCTTTTGGCATGTGCAATGCCGAGATCACTTGCTCCGCATCGTTAATCGACGGAAAATAAGTAGGCGTGTCGAATACCTTCTTACCAATCGTTCTGATAACCGAGAAAGGCGTATTCAGCACAATCGCAGACTCAATCGGTTTGTTAATATACTGATTTGCATTACTGATCGTAATAGGGCGCACGGTCTTACCGATACCTCCACGAATGCCCGTAACAAATAAAAAGCCCACAAGCCCAAGCAAAGCTACATTAACTATGTAAAAAAGACTTTTTGATTCATAGGCATAAAACCTACATTTGGGCGATCTGTATAACTTTATAAGTGCGTATATCAGTAAGATACCTGTAATTGTGACCGGAATGTAGGTAAGTATGCTGTTTGTGAAAATAGTTAAAATGTTTGATTCATTGCTGAACTCTTTAAATATAGATGCTGTTGTTCTTTTACCGGTAAATCGGAAGTAGACAACATCTGCCATATTCATGACAATGGCTATTGCATTTGGAAGGACAAATGTCCATTTGGTAAATTTTTGGAAAGTGGTTTTATAACGAGAAATAAGCGGGATGCACATCAGTACGATGTAAAGTGCATTGATATAACACAGAGCTGCAA
>X396_Morelets_crocodile__coassemble_4_pt1 | contig 32675 bp, 26 predicted proteins | sample X396_Morelets_crocodile__metabat2_low_PE_001 | metagenome-assembled genome bin X396_Morelets_crocodile | reverse complement strand
GCCAAAGGCGAACAACGTAAACTTGGAACCACAAACCTCGATAAAATAAACATCAAACGTATTAAGTTGTAATGAAATTAAGACCACTAAAAGCTATTCGAGTACTACTTGCATCAATCATATTTTTTTTCATTAGCTACAAGTTGCTAGAACTCAATAGCATCAATCCTTATGAAACACATGTGCTATTAAGCAGCCAATTCATTCCGGCTTTGCTTTCCGCTTCATTTTTATGGATCGTGTTTTTGCTTGCACTTACTCTGCTCTTAGGCAGAGTATATTGTTCTGTTTTATGCCCATTAGGTATTTTGCAAGACCTCTTCTTTCGCTTACGCACTTGGGGATATCGATTAAGATCGAAAAAGACTCCAAAGCTACGCTACGTAAAAAGCAATCCCTTTATAAAATATTCGATTTTATTCATTACTGTGCTTACTCTTTTATTGGGAAGCACAGTGATACTGACACATCTTGACCCATATAGTAACTTTGCACGAATCAGCTCAAACTTATTTAAACCAATAATCATACAAGCAAATAATTTAGCTGCAATGCTATTGATGAAAAACGACAATTACACACTTCATCACATCAGCATCGGTTACTTATCAATCTTTTCACTCGTTATTGCATTAAGCATATTCCTTATTCTTGCGATTACAGCAATGATACGAGGTAGACTTGTGTGCAATACCGTTTGTCCCGTAGGTACTTTTCTTGGGATTATTTCGAAAAATGCAGTCATCCGCCCCATTATCAACAAAAGCAATTGTACGAAATGCGGACTCTGCGAAACACACTGTAAATCACAATGCATCGACAGTACATCTAAAAAAATAGATGCTTCTCGTTGTGTTGTATGAATGAATTGCATTGGAGTCTGCAAAAGCAATGCTATTAAATACACCCTACCCATACCGGCAACTCAAAAAATATACAAGCAAAGCGTACAGCAAACCAAGCATGAAATACAGATGCCTAGTAATAGACGTAATTTCATTGTATTAGCCGGCAGTATTGCTGCAGCTTCGACAAGCAAGAAACTATTTGCTAATACCACAAAAATCGAAAATCAAAATACACATCCCATAATGCCACCTGGTGCAGGAAACAAAACGGACTTCTCTTATAAATGTACAGCATGCCATGCCTGCATTGCACACTGCCCAAGTCAAATTTTAAAATCTGCGGCACTACAATATGGTCTCGGCTATATGCTAAAACCATATGTAAAATTCGACACCGGTTATTGCAATCACGAATGTAAAGTATGCATAGACATCTGTCCAAATCATGCATTAAAAAAGATCAGCACAGAAGAAAAGAAACTGCTTCGCATAGGCGTTGCACAATTCAAGCAAGATGCCTGTATTGTTTATACAGAAGAGACTTCTTGTGGGGCTTGCTCTGAACATTGTCCTACACAAGCCGTAAAAATGGTACCATACAAAGGACACCTTACGATACCCGAAATAGACTCTTCTATCTGTATTGGATGTGGAGGTTGCGAGTATATATGTCCCGTTCGACCCGAGCGAGCAATCACCGTAGCATCTGCAATTCTGCAAAAACAAGCAAAAGCTCCGTCTAAAGAGCACAAAGAAGATATAAAAATCGATGATTTCGGGTTCTAAAATCGTTTGTGTATTTTCAGATTAGAATGTACCTTTGTAAAAAAACAAAAGAATGACATTCGATTTACAATACACAGACACGAAATCAAACGCAAGAGCCGGTCTTATTACAACAGATCACGGCGTAATCGAAACCCCTATCTTTATGCCTGTAGGCACGCAAGCTTCAGTGAAAGCGGTACATATGACAGAGCTCAAAGAAGATATCAAGGCTCAAATCATTTTGGGTAACACATATCACTTGTACCTTCGTCCGGGATTAGAGATCTTGGAACAAGCTGGAGGTTTGCACAAATTCAACAGCTGGAGTGGACCAATCCTTACAGACAGTGGTGGCTTTCAGGTATTTTCATTATCTGACAATCGCAAACTACACGAAGAAGGTGCAACGTTTCGCTCTCACGTAGATGGGTCTAAGCACCTATTTACACCAGAAGGAGTAATGGATATCCAACGTACAATTGGAGCAGACATCATTATGGCCTTCGACGAATGCACACCGGGTGATGCAGACTATGCCTATGCAAAGAAATCATTGGCTCTTACAGAAAGATGGCTCGATCGTTGTTTCAAGCGATTCAACGAAACAGATCCTAAATACGGATACAATCAAAGCTTGTTTCCAATCGTGCAAGGATGCGTTTATCCCGACTTGAGAAGAAAAGCTGCAGAAAACGTAGCATCAAAAGGAGCAGACGGAAATGCAATTGGCGGTCTTGCCGTGGGAGAACCAACCGAAAAGATGTATGAAATGATCGAGGTGGTAAACGAAATCTTACCTAAAGACAAACCTCGTTACCTTATGGGCGTAGGTACCCCTGTCAACATCTTGGAAGCTATCGAACGTGGAGTCGACATGTTTGACTGTATTATGCCTACGCGTAATGGTCGTAATGGTCATCTCTTCACCAAACAAGGAGTTATGAACATGAAAAACAGAAAGTGGGCCAACGACTTCACTCCTATCGAAGCCGACGGTGCATCGTATGTAGATACATTATATAGTAAAGCATATCTTCGTCACTTATTTGCGGTAGACGAAATTCTTGCTCTACAAATCGCCTCTATCCACAACTTGGCATTCTACTTGTGGTTGGTAAAAGAAGCACGCAAGCATATTATTGCCGGCGATTTCTCAGAATGGAAAAGTAAAATGGTAAAACAACTCTCAAACAGACTCTAACCTATGGATTTTAGGCTGAAAAGAATAGACTGGTATATAATTAAAAAGTTTTTAGGAACTTACTTCTTTGCGATAGCATTGATTATTTCAATCTCTGTGGTATTTGATATCAATGAAAAGATCGATAAGTTTCTAATGCCTCATGTACCACTTAATGCAATCATCTTTGATTATTACATGAACTTTATTCCACATTTCGCTAATCTTTTCAGCCCTCTGTTTACTTTTATTGCGGTGATCTTCTTCACTTCCAAGCTGGCTGAAAACTCAGAAATTATTGCCATGCTTGCAAGTGGAATGAGCTTTAGAAGATTAATGTATCCGTATTTTATATCGGCTGCCATTATCTCGATGTCTACATTTGTACTCAACAGTTATATCATTCCGCCGGCAAATGCCACCCGCATCGATTTTCAGAACAAATACATCAAGAATAAGAAAAAAGAATGGGAACGGAATATTCAGATTGAGGTGGAACCGGGTGTGATTGCATACTTCAACAGTTACGACGCAACCACAAAGATGGGTTCACGCTTCTCGCTCGAAAAGTTTGACGGCAAGCTACTTGTTTCTCGTCTTACCGCAAACTCAATCAAGTACGATTCGGCATACAAATGGACTGTGATTGATTATATGGTCAGAGATTTTGACGGAATGAAAGAGACACTCACTAGCGGAACACGAAAAGATACAACACTTACTATCGTTCCGTCAGACTTTTTAATCTCAAACAACGACTGCGAAACGATGACTTCTCCACAACTGCTCGACTTTATCGACAGACAAAAGAAACGCGGTATCGCAAACATTCAAACATTTGAGATTGAATATGAGAAACGAATCGCCATGGTATTTGCCGCCTTTATCTTAACTACGATCGGTGCTTCTTTGTCTTCACGTAAGATAAAAGGAAGAATGGGATTAAATATTGGCATTGGGCTTGCGCTAAGCTTCTCTTACATCTTATTTATGACCGTAACATCTACATTTGCTGTAAGTGGTGTGATGAGTGCTCGATTAGCAGCATGGATCCCTAACATTGTATATACATTAATTGCAATATACTTATATCAGAAAGCGCCACGCTAAACAGTATACACATCAAATATTACAATACAAAAAATGCATATAAGAGAATCAATCGATTCCTTATATGCATTTATTTTTTACGCAAATAACAAGACGCAATGTCATTGTCATATTACACTAGCAAATCAAATGATTTTTGAAAGTTGCTGAGGCGTAATGTCAGTGGCTACAATAACTCCGTTTTTATCGATTAAGAAGTTTTTGAAACCTGCATCCAATCCGTATTCTTTATACAAAGGAGAAGAAGCTCCTGATTTCTCCTGATACGTACTTGCTGCATTCAAATTGTCAAGTTTCACTGTTTCGTTGTAGACCGATGCAAACTCATCAAACGAAACCGATACCATTTTCAACTTGCTGTCTGCTCTCTTTTGAATTTCATTGTAAAGCTTTACATTTTCGGCTCGCGATGTAGCGTCGTAAGCCGCCCAGAATTGAAGCAATACATACTCCGTTGAGTCATTCTTGAAATTCAAACAACCTTCATTCTGAAGCAAACCTATTCTCGGGGCAAGATCTCCGGGTTTGTTACCAATAGAGAAACCTGCTTCTCTTGTCGTTGATGACATTATAGTAATAGCACCGCCAACAAGGAGAACATAAGTTAAGATCCTCATATAAATAATTTAAAGTTTGTACTAATCACCAAAAGCAAGTCTGGTGACTCCCGATTTTCGGGAAAACGAACAATCCTTTCTTTCGCTAAAGAACAGAAGCTGCTCGCTTGAACGAAGGCAAAGTAATACGGATAAACTTGAATTCCCAACACATGTAATATTTTTTATACACTAAACCAAGCCTTTTTATATGTTATTTAGTATTTTTCGGTACATACAAGAGATGTTCCTTAACATATCTTGTGAATAGTCTCATTCAAATTCGTATCTTTGTAACTCAATATTTTATTAAGATGGCAAGAGAATTTGAGAATCTTTTAATTACAGTTTACGGCGAAGATCAACCAGGTGTGACGTCAAAATTGACGGGTATTCTTGCCAATTACGACGCGCAAATCCTAGACATTGGTAAAGCAGACATCCAACGCAACCTATCGTTAGGAATCTTGTTTCGTGCTCCAATGCAGTACTCTGGCAACATTATAAAGGATCTTATATTGATTTGTAATGAAATTGGTGTTACCATCAAGTTCAAACCAATTTCGGACGAAGACTATTCAGAGTGGGTAGCCCAACAGGGCAAAAACAGATACATTGTTACTATATTAGGTCGCAAACTGTCTGCAAAAGACATTGCTTCTGTTGCTGATATTGTTTCAAGAGAAGGTTTCAACATTGACGATATAAAACGCCTTACCGGTAGAATTCCGCTCGAAGAAAACGAACGACCATCAAAAGCTAGTGTTGAGTTTTCGGTTCGCGGACTCCCTACAAACAAAGAAGATCTGCAACGAAAGCTTATGCACCTATCTACCGAGATGGGGATTGACATCTCATTCCAAGAAGACGGAATGTTCCGCCGCATGCGACGACTCATCTGCTTTGACATGGACTCTACACTAATTCGCACTGAAGTAATCGACGAACTGGCAGAGAAAGCCGGTGTTGGGGAACAAGTGAAAGCCATTACCGAAGCAGCAATGCGTGGAGAGATCGACTTTACCGAAAGCTTTAAACAACGTGTGGCCTTACTGAAAGGACTCGACGAATCTGCAATGAAAGAAATTGCCGACAAATTGCCAATTACCGAGGGAGTAGATCGATTGATGTACGTACTGAAACGTGTAGGCTTTAAAATCGCAATCCTTTCGGGTGGATTTACTTACTTTGGTAATTATCTGAAAAGAAAATACGACATCGACTACGTATATGCCAACAACTTAGAAATAAAAGACGGCAAACTGACCGGGCGACATACAGGTGAAATCGTAGATGGTAATCGAAAAGCTGAATTGCTAAAACTGATTGCGCAGGTCGAAAATGTAGATATCAGACAAACTGTAGCTGTTGGTGATGGAGCAAACGACCTACCAATGCTTGGAACAGCCGGACTTGGTATTGCCTTTCATGCTAAACCCAAGGTAAAAGAATCGGCCAAACAATCGATTTCAACAACAGGCATCGATGGCGTACTCTACTTCCTCGGCTACAAAGACTCCTACATGGAAGAAGCCGGAGGCCGATAAACAAACGACAAACAAAGAAATCCCATTGCACTTGATTGATAAAACAAAATCAAGATGCAATGGGATTTGTTATTTTATTAAAAACACATCCAATCAATTCTTCTCAGGCCAAGACTCCAGCATAGGAAAGCTTTTAACAAGTTAAAAATATTATTGCAATATAATTAAATCATTCACCTGTGGCCACGACCTTGGTATAGGAAAACTCTTCAGATAAGGATAAGGATAACCTGTTATTTTATTCCAATATTCAATTGGTAAATCTAAACTGCTATTTACAAAAGCTGTTGTATATCGCCCAATACCTGTATCCATCCCAAGTAACTGAAAGTCAAAAGCCCTTAAATAATAGGTCTTACTAGTTTTATGATCATAACCCGTTCTAGAATAGCGACATATTGGAAATTGACTCAATTCAAACAAAACATTGCCATAAGGAGGCATTGCCAGATAGATTGCATTTTCCAATATCTGTTCATTATAACCAACAATTCCAGCAGTTGTATTTGAAGCATTCGAGGAGTGAACAAAACAGCGTTGTGGACTTCTTTGTAAATCTAAAACACAAACATTTTCAATCCCTCTTGAGTCTCTATGATTACAGCCTGCTATTCCTCCTATATATGCTTCAGAACTTGTACTATAGATTGTATTTCTACCAGATCCACCTTCATCACCTAGGGCCATCACCATGCAGTTATTAACATATCCATTTGTCGAATTATGTCCTGTTATCCCTCCTACAAATTGCCCATACGCATAAATCCTTAAACCATCAATTAATATAGTATTAATGTTCCCTCTATTTATTCCTACTAAGCAAGCTGAATTACTTCCGCCAATAACATTTATATTATGCATACGCACATCTTTAATTACACCCCAATTTGATTTAAATAGAGCCATAGACTCGCTTCTATTATTTAGAGTTAGATTCTCTAATCTTTTGCCTGATCCATTATATTCTCCTGAAAATGCATTTGAGACGATGGATGAATTAAAAGAAGATAAACCTCCGATATTTTCATCAGCAAAGTTCAAATCTCGTTCTTGCTTAAAGAACTTTGATGAGGAGTAGGCAGCCATCCTGTTTATATTCCGGAATTGCTTCGGCGTACGGATAACATAAGGAGATGCAAGTGCACCACCATCCGTAATAGATGAAGTTGAATATACACCTTTCGCAAAGTTCCGGTAGATATAGAAATTTGTCTTGCTATTATCAAACGTCACTTGATAAGTTATATCTGCAGTATTTGAAACTCCCAGTTCATCTTGATTTATACCATAGATAACACCCTCGTAATCATCAAATAAATCCCTTGAAGATATTCCGGCAATAGATTTAGAATCTTTAATAGTCACCGATTTCGTTACAGGAGCATCCGTATCCACCACTCCATATCCAGCTTCGACAATCACCCGATCCGCATTATCCAATGTAGCCGGGATGTCTTTTGTCAAAAACAATCCATATTTTCCATCAGTGTATTTTTCATAATAAACCACATTGACTACCTTACGTTTGACAGCAATCACCACATTGCCACGATCGCCCGGAGCCAAACATTTAACTGTAGAGAGCACTTTCATCGATGGCCCTTCTTGCGGATTTACAGTCAGCGTTTTACTAGCAGTATTCACTACTATTCTGTCCGATTGTGATTCAATGACAGAATAATCGGTTAATCCTAAATCGGCTAATTGTATTGTTTGAGGAGACGTTTCAGACAAATACTCTTTTTTTACTACCTTAAGCTCCTTAACAATATCTCCGATCCGGAATTTAACAGATCCAGTAGAGGCAGCGCTTTCTACATTAATTCGAATAGGAATTGTCTTTACTGTATTATCCAATCCCTGAATTGTAGCAGAATGTCCATTATCCGAAACATTAAGTCCGGGTTGATTTGCTGACAGAGTTATCCCCTTTCCTGCTTCTATGGTTATATTCGCATTCGTTACCGTCTCCGGCACCTTAAAAGACAAGGTCGTAGCAATGACACCCCTTGCCTCATCTGCATAAATGATGTATTCTGAATTAGACAAACCTAAGTAATACCCACCGTTTGAAATGGTTATATCCGAAGATGTAGGATCATCTACCGTAATATCAACTTCCACATTACTTGGCTCGTTAGCAATTGCCTCTTCTGCTGAAGCATAACCCGGACCTTTCACACTGGTAATATTAACAGCATAACGAACACCCCTGCGAATATCGTAGGTCTTTTTATCATCACCATAAGCAATTCTGATTTTATAATAGCCTTTGCCAAACCCTGTATTTGTTCCTTCAATCAACAAATCGGTAGGAGTTGACCCGGGCGATTCAAAAAGATAAATACCCGAGAGTTGATCTGTTGCAGTCGTATTAAATACATCTACAGGCGAAGCTAACGGTGTTCGCTCTATCAGATAACTATCCTGTCTAAAGTTCAATCCCTGACAAGACGCCAAGGTAAAACCCGTTGCCTTATTAGTACCATCAATTCGCGCATAAGCAAATTTGAGTTTAGCTACTTTATCCTTTAAAGTAGTACTATTTAATGCAGTATATGGATCTAAATCAGAAACCATAGGTAGACCATTAGCTGTGATACTTTGGCTCCCGAAAATTGTATTCGACATGGTTATTTTCTGCATATCCGCCAAAGTTTCAGCTGCATTAAAAGCTTCTCTGCATCCCGCAGGAATATTTACATAAACCTGCACTTTACACGGAACATTACGAGGCAACACCTTTGCAAATACACATAATGGATTAGTAGGATCTTTCTCTCCAACCACTTTTTCAAGAACCTTCCCATCTGCATCAAAAACACAAACATCCACTGTTTTTACCGCTTTTTCTGCATCATTCGGAGTTGTCTTCGTTTCCACTACTTCTCGCTCGGGTATGTGTAGATGGATAGGTACACGCAAACGACCATCGGCAAGTTCTATTACCGAATTAGAATCTTGCTCAAATTCAAAAGTCTCAGTCTGACAAGCAAATGTCAAACTGAGCAGGCTTATTAAAAGCGATATATATATTAATTTCTTTTGCATAATTCTTTATTGATTCTATTGGCGGACGCAACGGATAGGAAAAGCACAGGATTTTTCTTTCAGTTGACTACCATAAATCGACTTTTCTTCAAAGCCATTTGCCTCTGCTGTATTTGCATTTTCTTTTGGTGTATTTGTCCAATAGACACCCTGAACGTTCCGATTCTGCATCCATCCTCCTGCTTCAGCTAAACCTGCTGCCGGTAAGAAATTATCCGTAGAAGTACTTCTTGGAAAATAGTGTCCTTTTACATCCGATATATTTTTATAGCCACCTGGTCGCTCTTGTTCGGTCACAAAAAATGGATCTGTCGAATTCCAAGAAGGCGTTTTCCACTTTTTGTTATCCGGCAACGTACGGTTGGTAATTAAAGCCTTTATCTCACTGACTGTATACCCAACCAGCTTACATGGATCTCCTTTTCCATTTTGAATATTGGCTATAGAATGAACAGCATCACTATTCCATGAGGCATAACCTGAGTTATAAATATTAAATATTGGCGTACCTTTATCTGCATTAGCCTTATAATTCCATGCGATTAGTCCTCCAAACTGGAAATAAGCTCCATAGTTCGCAGGCTTCTTAGTCAGCATTAGTTTTGCTTCATTGCCTGTTCCTTGCACAAATATACGTGGCGCAGCTACACCATCCTCTACTATGAAGTCCGGATCTTCCGGTTCCGGAGTTGTCCCAACCGGTTTCACACAACGGATTGGGTGACCGTAAGCATAAACCATATGGTTCCCAGGCGAAGCTGAGTTTGAAACAAATGAAAGAATATATGAATCCGTTGTATTAGTATATTTTGTCGAACTCCAATATGCTCCATAACGTCCATGTCCTGAAAAATCAGACATTAAAACACCATTTGAATTACTTCGTCTTCCACTTGCACGCAATAATAATTCGGAGGTATGCTTTGCATAAGATTCACTCTCATAAGCAAAAGTCCCTTGTGTCGACCAAGAGGAAATATTAGGCCAATAAATCGGAAGATCCTTATTTTCAAATAATGTTTTAAATTCAATGGATGTTGGCAATCTCCATTCATTACCTAAATAATATTCACAAGGGTCACCTTTACCTGTAGAAGCTGAAACGGTCATTGATCCTTTAGGGCAATTTGCCCATGTTGGGGATGAATTATATCCTGTCGGTTTCACTTTTATAGCCGCAGAACTCGAAGATGTTGGCTTACCTGTACCATCTCCATTTGCACCACCGGTCCATCCAATAAGAGAACCCCATTGGAAGTACAAACCACCATCTTGTGGCTGACCAACCTTACAATCATTTTCTCCATGAGCTACTAAGTTACCGGTTGCCCATAAGAGATCTCCAATCTGGATATATGGCGGTTCTTCCGGCTCTGGTTCTGGCTCCTTCTCAGTTACCTCAACACTCACATTTCTTGTAAGTTTCCCCGCAGTAATGGTAACGGTATAGTTGCCAACAGGAGCTGTAGACGGGAAAGTGAATTTTTTAGCAATAGGATCATGAGTTAATGTAATACCATTATCACATGTAGCCGTTACAGGACTTCCATCCGCTGAGTAATAGATATCACCGGCAGTGCCCTGAGGGAGTGATAAGCTTAATGGAGCAACATTTAGATAAGTTCCGGGAACGGCAACATCAACCGTTTGATCTGCCCAAGGTTGGATCTCGGCAGTAACGGTTACTTTATCTTCATTGAGTACAATCGAAAAGCAATATGCTTTTCCAACCTGAAACTCAGACAATATATCTGATAATTTAATTTCTAATACTCTGTCTGGACTATAAACCCCGTGTATAGTCTCAAAAAATGTTATTTTCATAACTGCATTTTCATCTATTTTCTGAGGCAGTACAAATAAGGATGTGTTGTCTTCTGAAATAGGATGCATTTGATAACCAGTAGTCCATCTAAATTTTAAACCTTTATTCTCAGCTGATTCTACGACATAATTACCAAGCCCACTAACACTACTCCATCCTGCACTAATTACCTGTTTTAACTCAGGATCCATTTCAAATGCCAAAGTACCTGTACTGTGAATATTTTGCAGAGATATTTTATCAATAGCGAAGTAGGTACTAGGGTCAACATCCGCAGCTCTTGCGACTTCAAAGGTAATTTTAGCCAATGCATGGCGAAATCCGAATACGACGGGGCGACTGCCGATATACATTTGTTTGCCATTGATCAGTGTCGTATGACTATAGAGCAGATCGACCTGATCAGTATACTTTGCAGGGACTGTATAGGTCAGGGTTGGAGGACCTTGCTTATCTGAAGCTGAAATCTCTGCTCCTTCGAGAGTATCGGGAGCAAAGGCAAAGAACGAGTGATAACCGTCGTCTTTCCATTGCTTATTTACACCTTCACCCTGTACTGTCCACTCCGGATTTTCTGTTGTACGAGTTACCGCGGCATTGTGCATCCAGTTGCTGGTTGCCGTTGAGCTATATTGCTCTTTTCCGGTATGAGCACAAAATACCGACATCGATGTGATATTGCTAGTATTAATTATGCTTCCTTTGGTATCTTCTATTGATTCTACACCAAACCGCAATGCACGCGACGCGTCGCCTAGTTCCGTCTGCTGATCGGTACAAGCGCATAAAGCAAGGAGTAAACTTATTGTAAATATTCGTATCATGTTTTAGTATCGTAAACCTAAATATTAATGTGAGTAGAGGGGCGATCAAGCCCCACTACCCTATACACTACCGATATTGTCAGTAGGGGTTGTTTTTATTGAATCTCTTGGCCTGAACCTTCAGTGTTATCATCACCTTGACCATCTGTCCATTCACCAACAGTTACGTGGAAGTGAATTTCACCTTTCAATACAGGATCGCCTGGATCTTTACCGTCGATAGTCAAATCTGTAGGGTTACCTTTCTCGTCATAATAACGATCGTCAAGGATATATCCACCAGAAGAATCCAATTGACCAAGTGCAATATTGTAAGTATAGGCTTTACCCATAGTCCAAGAAAATACTGGATTATCTCCAGTTGCTAATGGGAATCCTACTTTTACGAAAAGAGGTTTACCATTCAAAACCGCTTGCTTTTCGGCACTTAGATCTTTAAAATTCGGGTGGTTAGATGCATTAGTAAAACCTACAAGGTCTTTTTCGTTATTTTCTACACCATCTGTCATGCGGTATACACTTCCTATATAGGCTTTAAGCGGAGTGATAGTTAATCCCGCAGGAGTATTGTCTGAGCTATTTGTTTGATTTCCTGAAGTTGCAGTTTGTGATCCTGAATATTTCTCTGGTGTCCACACTTGTGTATATTTTTGAGGAAGAAGCATTAAGTGAGCTGCTGCTGCTATTGGTTCAGATGATGCATCAAAAAACGAAGCCGCACCCTCAGTTCCGTTAGTTGCACAGCTAAATTCTTTCGTAGCTTTTGCAGAACCCCCTGCTGCTTCTGGAGTTATTGTTCCATAATAATTATACGCAGGTTTTGGCGCAGTAAAAGCAGTTGAAGTCCAATGCTTCACAACTGGGTCTCCATCCCCTGTTGCCACATAATTATACTTACCAGTGTTTTTTACATTGTTGATATTCATTTGCTGAACATACGATTTGGTACCAGCAGCGGCGATTACACCAAAATTGATTTTGGTTGTGATGTGCTTGAATGCCAATGGAACAGTAGCCATAGGACGTGTAATTCCTGTTGAGTTTGCTGCTAGATAGTCTTCTTGTTTTGCGGCTGTAGAACCAATGGTAATTGTTGCTTCTAACGTATTAACATTAACAACATCGTCAGTTTTAGTTGGTGCTGGCGCATATTCTGCATCAGAGTTTCCATCTCTAGCTGCAGGATAATACGCATAGAAGTTCATTGGGAACATAGCTAATGCTGGCCATTGTGGCCCCTTATCTAAAGCAGAACCGTCTGCAGCAAACCATTTCCATGTGTTTCCCTCAAACTTATACGTTTTGTTCTCGATTGCCCAAGCAACAGCGGCTTCACCTTTGTCATCTTTTGTAGTCACTGCATAAACAGGGAAACCGCCTTTTGTTTGATCTTTCAAACTACCCAAGTTGTTTACAGATGCACGGGTAGTGGTGGCACTGAAGTTGATTACGTTCGGATTGTTTGATCCGGAGCCTTGTTCTAAAACGTCATTTGTTGAACAGCTTGCTAGTGCGATGGCACAAGTGGCAAGTCCAAATACAAATCTTTTCATACTGAATTGAATTAATTAATGAATAAACTAATATTATTATCTCGTTTTGTTTATTGTATTGTTACATTCTCGTCGTCTCCCCAGTCGCCTACATCAATATCTCCACTTACTTCGGGGAGTATCAGTTTTATGGGGATCTCTACTTTGTCGGGTAAAACTCGAGTGCTTTTTCCCGGTTTTGTAAAATAGCTGTAAACATGTTCCGCTACTTGAAACTCCAATTCGGAAGGATCGTCAGGATAGTGTCTTCTTCCATCTACAAAGATTACGTCTACTCCAAGTGAGTAATCAAAAAGTACCGGCAATGCTCCAAATGTTCGAAATGTCTTTTCGGTTGTTCCATCTGTTTTACTACCGTCTAGAGGTTTTCGCCCGTTGAATGTAAAAAACAAGGTGGCCGGAGAGTTATGGGTAACACGTGATGCCAAAAGTACTTTGTTGGCAAATCCTCGCTTTGCTCCGCGGATAAGCTGCGCCGATTTTAAGTTTATCACCGTTGCAATTACCCTACAATCGTGTGTGAGTCGTTGCATGGGCACATACATTGTATAATCTATCGTTTGCAGTTCGATCGGAGCACGCGTATGCACCACCGTTTCTTCCGTTACTTCGTAGTTTCGAATACTCCACGATGCCATTTTGGGCAAATCGAGCATAAACTGTTCATTTTGTGCGGGAGTATAAAAGTCGTACGCAGCAGGATTATCCGGGTATACTTCGGCCGAAATGCTTTCAAATGCATCAATATTGCGGAAACGAACCATATCAAGCCAATAAACGTCGTGTACCGATTCGTTCATGATTAAGATATCGTAGCTACCGGTTGGAACCTCAAGATATCCTTCATTTACATTGCCTTCCAAATAAAGTTCAAACGGTTTTGATCCGTTTTTAGGAAAGAATCGGAACGAAACACGATGCACAAAGTCGTCGCCGTCTCCTTTTGTCGGATTAATACCTGACCTACTCCAATCTACCTGCACAGGAATCAGAGCCGTTTTGTGAGCACATTGATCTGCCAGCGTTTGTCGTTGACAAGCAGCAAAACTTCCTGCACATATTATGAAGACAAGATAAATAAGCTGTTTCATCGAGACCCTCCTTTCTTTTTATCACCATTGATCAACCATACAAGCGACACCTTTAGTCGCGTAGGTCCTATCCAGGTATATCGACCTCGGTTTTCTTTGATCGGATACCATGTATTGTCATCACAATAATGAGCCTCGTAGGTGCGGTAGTCGGTTCGCAAAAGTCCTACCCCCAGCGCATATTCCATAGACAAGCGCTTTGTGATAGCGTGAGCAAAACCACCGCTCAGTCCGGCAGCAATGAAAAACTCTCCTTGCACACCATTTCCTTTCCACTCTACATCGTACAAGCCCCCTCCGGCATAAAATCCGGCAAACCAACCATTGAGCAAGCGATAAGCTTCACGATTGCCAAACCAATATCGACCTTCGAGATTGCCATTCAAAACTTGCAATCGGCTTCTTTTACTATCTTGTTTTTTATTATCTAGTGTCCACCAAGGGAATATCCACTCTGCGGCTACCGAAAAACGCTCCCAAATAGGCACTTCTACCTCTACATTCAAGGCTGTTGCCAAATCAAAGAGCAAGTTTGTTTTGAGTGCAAAAGGTGGTATGTTTTCGGCAATATCATCAAACAACACACTGCTAGATATGAAATCATTACCCTGCATGCGAGGCTGCTGCAACCAAACCGAGACTCCGGCTTGTATAGCGGGAAGTGTTGCGATGCTTGATTGCTTGGTTTTATGACGCAAAACCGATACGCGTGGTTCAAGATAAATACCCAACGACGGAATCGGATTATACTGAATTCGCAATGACGTGTTGATACCTACCATCGATTTTAGGGCATGACGATACGACAATCCGGCTCCGGCATAGACTTCGAAACGATTATACGTATCGGAGCGCTTACCAAATGCGGTCACATTCATCATGTAATTGAGCTCTACACCGTAACTATTTCGATGAGCCGGTGCTACTGTACCGAAAAGACCATCTTCTAAAAAAGATGTAGAAGCATACATAAAGTTTGCCTCCAATGCATGTACCGGTGTAAATTTATAGCCCAATCCCCAGCGCACATTCGACCCAACAACTGCATCAGAGGTATAAGACGATGCCTCCCAATTGGCTTCAACTCCTGCTCCCAACGTAGAATACATCCTACTGATCATCGGGTATCCTTTGGGATAACGAGGCAAACTATTCTTATACTGCTGATATCTGTACTTCAGTACATTATCAGTAGCACCGGGTAGTCCTTGCTTCTGAGCATACGCTTGCTCACTTGTCATGATCACGGAGATAATGGCAAGTACAGTTTCGATATGTCGTATTTTTATCCTCATTTTATTTAGAATATAATCAAGTCTACCAAGTCCATTACATCACTATCGAGACGTGCAGTTTCTTCCAATTCGGGCGATAATTCGATTGCTCGTCTCAAACTTTCCATTGCAAAATTCAAGTTGTCGGTCCTGTTGGCACACACGGCAGCTGTGTACCACATGTATCCATTACGCTTATTTTCGTCTGCCTGCAATAACACTTTTACCTTCTCTTCGGCCTCTTTGTTACGTTGCATGCAGAGCAATAATAGCACTTCATTCAGGCCTCCTTTTGACGCAATTTGCGGATATGCTTGTTCGTATCTACCACGATGCGCATTTAGAATAGCATGCAAAAAATCCTCAGTACCAATTGAAAGTTGTTGGGCCAACGAGTCGGCTATTGCATACTCTCGTACTCCCAATGCCATCAGTACCTGATTGTAGATGAGTTCATCACGAGGAGTTGCTTGTATCGATGGTTGTAAGATATTTAGATCAAACGAATCTCGTTGTATTGCTTTCAAAGCAGCACGATTGGCCACTAACGCAAAATTTGGATAGCTCACCAATGCGTTGTTCTCTAGATCATTGTCTTCATTGTTTGTTTGCAAAAGTCTCCAATACTCGTAACGAGAAAGATTTCTGTCTCCTTGCGCATATCTAGTTGCGATCTCTGAATCTGTCAACTGTCTGAATATCGAATATTTGATTATATATTCTACCCTTCTGAGTCTCGGTAAATACTTCGGAGCAAATAGTTTCTTATATTCTGGCATGCGGTAAATCCAAGCTTCACAGGAAGCGTAAGCACCATCGTATTTATCTATTATTGACTGCACTTGCGAATATATTTCGAGAGAATCTTGATGAAGTAAATTGGCGAAGTTTTGCCAAGTCTCAACTTTTGCGTCCGATTCTACTTTTACATGAGAACGAATGGATGAAGGTAACTGAGTACGGATGTAGTTGGCTATCGTTTGCGTACGTCGCATCGCTAAGTCCAAGTTCTTCTCGTAAGGTCCTTCAGGTGAGGCGAAGCCAACAATAGAAAGAGACTGCAAAACCGCATCTTCATTATTGAGAACCGATGATACTCGATCTTGAATCTGTGCAACCTCGTTTGCATTATCGATATACTTAGGATCAAGAATCGACTTGCCTAGTTCGAATGCAATGCGTGAAACACCTTGCTCAGTCATTAATTTCATTTCCGGCTTTGGCACCAACGTACTATCGTGAAGTTGCTTTGGAGCAAACTTATACTCAAAAAAACGCAGTGGATTCTTTGTTCCTCTCGCAATAATCACAGTATCTAGATAATCTCCTTTTCGTGGTATAATTCCATTAATAGCCAAGTAACATTCGGCTCTAAAGTCATTTTCCAGATGCTTGGAATTGATATAGATAGAATCGTGATACATGTATATATGATCTGTATCGTCAAGTTTGTTCGGTACGATATATGACTGCAAGGAATCGGTTGCAACATCAAACTCATTGAAACGAAGGTTATTTATCGTAAATAAATTGCCATCTATCACAACAGAGCGAAAATAACGATACTGTTTACGGGATACGTCGTAGAGAGTAGGTTGTAGTATAAATCGCTTATTGGCTTTGAACAGTTTAGCCGGAATTCTAAATTTAGTTTTCAAATGAAAATAGTTTCCTACAATTTCCAAGTCTGTAGGCTCGGCTCCTACTTTCTTATTTGTTGCCTTTTCTATTACAATAACTTCAGCTAATTCATGGACTCTTTCACTCATTTCAACGTCAATAATCTGCCGACTGTTTACTTTGGTTTTCACGTCTTCATATCCGGGCAAATAGAACAATACTTCTGCATCCGGTGCAATTTGCACGGTGTATTTACCGTCGATATCGGTCGTTGCAATCCACGTTCCTCCACTCACTACATTTACTCCGGCAAGAGGCTTACTGCTACTCCGCTCTGTAATTGCTCCTTGAATACGGATTTTGTATTCAGCAACAACCGTTTGCGCCAATGAAAATGCGAGTGCAATGATTAATGATGATATGTGAATAAAACGATGCATTCTTAGAAGATTAAATATTGAATTGAGACACCCAATCGGGTTAATATTGGTGATACTTTTGGCATGGATTCGGAATTACTTCGCCGATTATTCCACCCTACCCCGATACCGATACCGGGCACTACATTCCATCTTTTTTCAACCACAAAGCTATATCCATAGCCTAAGCCTAAGCCAATTGTATTCCCCACATAACGCTTACGGGAAATATCAATATCGTAAGCACAATACAAAGCATTGATACCCACGTAATGAGCATACATGGCTTGATTGAACCAATAACGATATTCGGGAACAATGGATATATGACGTAACGAGAATTTATCTGTTATTTTCCAGGGTGCACAAGAAGCGCCAAATGCTAATGTGGTTTGGTGATTAAGACTGATCTCTCCTTCTAGGTTTGCTGACAACAAACCTAATCCAACAAGATTAGACGATACACCAACACGTTGAGCATTTGCACCATTATACACAAACAAGAATAACAAAATACTAAGCTTTAATACTTTATTTTGTGGCAGCAAAAACATTGAGATACAATATTATTCTAAAGAGTCTGAATTGAATCAAACTCTTTTCTGTACATTACACGATATATTTTATACTATTTAATATAATATAAAATGATCATTGAGATTAAAAAAAAACATTGGATATACATATCGATAATAGTCATACACTACACTTTTAAGCGATATAGATGTTATAGCTTTTATAGAATATCTACCCGAGGAATAAGATTGAGATTATATTTGCAAAGAAATAAATTTAACTAATAATAATCAAATGATTTGCACATTTTTTACAAAAAATCAAAATTAGCATTGGCTTTCCTTTGTCTATATCATAAAAAAAATATTTGCAGGAATTAAAACTCTTTCAAATACAACACACGCCTCTTTCTCTAAAAGATCTCATTTGGAGCGTCTTTTAGAGTTTCTATAAGGGCTGCATACTAATTAATTTATCATATCGGGTTGATATCTGTTCTATAAGTTTTTCTTTTCAACCACAGTCTCACGTTTTAATTTGCTTGAGGTTATTGTATTTACCGAAAACTTTAATTTCAAAAGAAGATACATGTTACACATAAGTATTTTGCCGTAAAAGATTGATTGAATCTCTCGTTCTCGAAAGTCTGCGACAATTATTTTTCTGATATTTTGCAGGAAAATGAATGTATTGGATTACATGATTACAAATTGCTTACCGAAAACAGAAGCGGAAACTATAAATATGATCGATAAAAAGATAAATCGAGATCGTTTTGAATTGCTTAACTCTCTGAGATTTGCATTCTTCAAACTGTCTGCAAGGTATTACACACAGAGTCGCTTCTGAGCAAGTTGATGGGGTATTGTTACTGCAAGGTTTGAAAACGTTTTCATTGAAAACTGTTTTGCGTTATAGTGAGTTTCGCATACTGTCTTCGTTATAATTGAAAAAAGTTTTCGTGGAGAATGCAAATACTATTCGTGGAGATTCCTGAAAATCACCATAGAGATTGTCAAAAGTATTCACGAAGAACAAAAATAATCTTCGAAACAACTTTGTATCACTGATACCAACGTGTTGAAGACTTCTTGATGCTGGATCTGACTAAATTATTTCAAAATAGAGGTGCTCCAGTGAAAAGGTAAAGAGCTTTTTGCGAGAACTAAGCATGGTTTTTAGAAGAACCTTGTAAGGTTTCGGAAAGAAGTAAATGAGCTTTTCGCCTAAAATATGGTTGATATAAGCTTGTGATTGGGCATTTTCAGAACAAGCGCTCCTCTCCTTTATTCTTTGCCGGATTAGGCTTATTGTAGATTTTGCAAATCTATTTACCGAGAGGTGTTTTGGGGATTTAAGGCTTGCCATAAAACGACGAATGGTAAAGCCGAATTCTATTAATTCTCGCTTTACCATTCGTATACTATGTAGCTTCGATTAGAATTCGAAATCTACACATGATCTGTCTGCCTTAACTGCTCCGATGATTTTTGCTACTGCAACGTGATCGGGATGTTTAGCGTAGATATCAAGATCGGCTAATGAGTCGAATTCTGTAACCAAAGCCAAATCAAATGTTTCATTTGGGTTTACATTGATTCCTACTTCGATAAACTTCAATTGCTCGATCTTGTCTTTCAAGGCTTCAAGGCCTGACTTGATTTCGTTTAGCTTTGCTGTTTTCTCTTCTACCGAAGGAAATTCTACGAGTTTGAATAGTACAATGTGACGAATCATAGTTTATTTTTTTACGTTAGTCGTTTTATAAAACAATACTACCCACATATGTTACCTAATCGCAGCATATATGGGTAGTGTAAACATTAAAGATGTGTATTAAGCTTTTTCAATCTTAACCATCAAATGTCCTTTTGCAACACGCTCGCCCTCTGTAACGTTTAGCTCAGTGATAACACCGCTAATCGGAGCAAGGATTCTGTTTTGCATTTTCATTGCTTCATGAATCAAAAGCAAGTCGCCTGCTTTTACAGTATCGCCAGCTTTGCATGAAACAGAAAGAACTGTGCCCGGAAGGTGCGAACGCACTTCACCTTGTACAGGTGCGGCCCAAGTCTTTCTTGCTTGATATTTCTTTGTTAATAGAGTTTTGTATGTACCCGAAAGTATCTCAAAATCTACATAATTCTTCTCTTCCATAACGAATTCGTTAGTTGGTAATTGAATATAAACGTGCTGATTAATTAGAATGGAGGTACTCCGTGTTTTCTAGCAGGACGCTCTTCGTGTTTGTATTGAGATATCTCAAGTGCGTGAAGCAGGTATTTTCTTGTTTCGCTTGGCTCAATTACAGTATCGATAAATCCTTTTGATGCTGCCACGTATGGGTTTGCAAATTTATCGATGTATTCCTGTACTTTTTCTTTGCGCATTGCGTCTTGGTCTTCTGCAGATGTAATTTCTTTTCTGAAGATTACGTTTGCTGCACCTTCTGGTCCCATTACTGCAATTTCAGCACCCGGCCATGCAAATACGAAGTCTGCGCCAAGGTGACGTGAGTTCATCGCGATGTAACCACCACCGTATGCTTTACGAAGGATGATTGTAATCTTTGGAACGGTTGCTTCGCTATATGCGTAAAGCATCTTAGCTCCGTGACGAATTACTCCTGCGTGCTCTTGGTCGATACCTGGAAGGTAACCTGGCATGTCTTCAAGGGTTACGATAGGAATGTTGAATGCGTCGCAGTAACGGATAAAGCGTGCTGCTTTGTCTGAACTGTCGCAATCAAGTACACCTGCAAGTACCATTGGTTGGTTCGCTACGAAACCTACAGTTTTACCGTTAAGACGACCAAAACCGATAACAATGTTTGCAGCCCAGCTTGCTTGGATTTCCAAGAAGTCGCTATCGTCTGCGATACATTTGATAACGTCTCTTACATCGTATGGTTGAGTTGCGTCTTCCGGAACGATGTCTTCAATCTTAAGGTCTGTTGCAGGAGCTTTTGGCTCTACAGCAGGAATCGGATGTACGTTGCTGCTTGGAATAAGGCTGATCAGTTTTTTCACTTGGTCGAAACATTCTGCTTCGCTTTGTGCGTAGAAGTGTGTGTTACCTGTGATTTCTGAGTGTACACGTGCACCACCAAGATCTTCCATTGAGATTTTCTCTCCAAGTACGGTTTCGATTACACTTGGTCCGGTAATAAACATTTTAGAAATGTTTTCTACAACAAACACGAAGTCTGTCAAAGCCGGAGAATATACTGCGCCACCGGCACATGGGCCTAGAATAAGCGAAATTTGTGGAATTACACCCGACGCAAGTGTGTTGCGGTAGAAGATTTCACCGTATCCGGCCAAAGCTCCGATACCTTCTTGAATACGTGCGCCACCCGAGTCGTTGATTCCGATTACAGGCATTTTAAGTTTAAGGGCGTGATCCATGATCTTGGTGATCTTACGAGCGTGTTTTAGGCCTAGTGAACCGCCGGCTACACTGAAGTCTTGCGCGTAAATTGCAACAGGAGTTCCGTTGATTGTACCTGTACCGGTTACAACGCCGTCTCCGTGAAGCACTTTCTTGTCCATTCCGAAATCTCTTCCGTCATGCTCTACAAAAAGATCATACTCGTGAAATGAACCTTCGTCTAGGATAGCAGTAATACGATCGCGGGCAGTTAGCTTGCCGCTTGCTCTTTGTTTGTTTAGAGCATCTTCACCACCGCCCATCTCAACGATGGCTCTTTTTTGGCGTAATGCCAAGACACTTTTCTTCAATGATGTCATATCATTCAATTTAAAATATGGTATTATATCAAGTTTCTAAGGGTTATTTGCCGCCGATAGGTTTAACTCTATAGCTGCAACGGATAGAACCTTTTACAATATTGTTAAGTTTTGATTTGATTAGCTGCTTACGTATTGGTGATACGTGGTCGATAAATAGTTTACCATCTAGGTGATCGTATTCGTGCAATACAACTCGTGCTTTAAAGCCTTCGTAAACTTCATCGTGTGCTACAAAGTTTTCGTCAAGGTATTGAATTCTGATTCTGCTTTTACGAGCAACTTTTTCATGAATGCCCGGCAAGCTCAAACATCCTTCTTCTTGACTTACTTCTTCGCCGTCTTCTTCAATTACGTGGGCGTTAATCATTACTTTTTTGAATCCTGCAAACTCAGGATAGTCTTCAACCAATGGGTCTAGGTCGATTACCAACAAACGGATGTCTAAACCAATTTGAGGTGCTGCCAAACCAATACCTTCGGCATTGTACATCGTTTCAAACATATTTGCAATTAGTTTGTCTAATCCCGCATAGTTTTGATCAATATCTTCGGCAACCTTTCTCAATACAGGCTGGCCATACGTGTATATAGGTAAAATCATATCTGAAATTTTTATTATTATTCGCTAGTTAAAATCCTCTCATTCGTTTGCTCTCTAGATAAGATTGCAAAATAATGACTGCACTGATCTCATCTACCAGTGCTTTGTTTTGACGTTGTTTTTTACTTAATCCGCCATCGAGCATGGTTTGATGCGCTATTACGGAAGTAAAGCGTTCGTCTACATATTCTACGGGGATTGTTGGGATGGTGCGTGATAAGTGTTTTACAAATGCTTCAACGTATTTCATGTTTTCTGAAAACTCATTGTTCATTTGCTTGGGCATGCCGACTACAAATAAATCGACGGGTTCTTTCTTTATGTATTCTTGCAAATACTTCACAACATCACAGCTAGGCAATGTGGTAAGACCATTTGCAATCATTTGAAGTGTATCGGTCACTGCTAGTCCGGTACGCTTACGCCCATAATCAATTGATAATATTCTTCCCATGTGTGCAAATATAGGAAATTATATACACAAATAGAACTAATCTGTGCAATAGATATAAAAAAAGAGGCCTTCTTTTCAGAAGGCCTCTCATATACTTAAACTTAGTCTAGTAAAATTAATGCTTATTCAGCTTGCATGATTACCACACGGTTCCATGCATTTTCGTTAGCATAAGGTTGAACTTCAGCACCTTTCCATTCTACTACGATTTGGCTTGATGGAATACCATATTTTTCCATAAGTTCTTTCGCAACTGCTTTCGCACGTTTTTCAGAAAGTTGCATGTTGTATTCTGCAGAACCTGATTCTTTAGAAGCATAACCTACAACTTTAACTGTTGCGTTGTTATTCTTGATGAAATCAGCTGTATTGAATACGTTGATTTGTTGATTTTTGTCAATCTTAGCGCTGTTTAGACGGAAGTAAACAACATTGCTAGCGATGATAACTTCTTCGTTAACGATTGCTTCTTCACACTCAGGACAAGAAACTGGTCTCTTGCTCAATTCTTCGTTTTCAGAACGTAGTCTGTTGATTTGACCATTCAAGTCGTTCAACAATGCGTAATCCATAGGCTCGATAACTTCGAAGTCAGTTTTACCTAGTTTGAAAGTCAAACCAGCTGACAAAGATGCCATACCGCTAAAGTTTTTAGTTCCACCAGGAATCTCATCAAAATATGATGGGAATGCTGCAGCTTGAGCTTCAACGTTAATATCGATACGTTTGCTTACGCGGAACGCTGTCAAGATACCTGCATTCATTGTAGGAACGTTAGATGCTTTGTAGCCTTGGTTTTCGAAACGGTGCATGTAACCAACACCCACCCATGGGATAAATCTGAACAAACGGTTTTCGTTGTAGTTACCGAAGTAGTTAGTAACATCCCACATCAAATCTACGTGACCACCAACAAATTTGTTGTTGATTTGACGCAAAGTTGGAGTGCTTAACGTGTAACCGTGCAATGAACCACCATTGATTTGAGCACGGAATCCAGTGTAAGGATTGAACCATTTACCGAATGATACAGAAGGCATAAAGTTCAAGCGCTCACCGAAATCAGCTCTTTGTGAACCTTCATTGAAAAGAATACTAGCGCCACCTGCTACAGAGATAAACCAGTTATCTTTTGCAGCATTCTTTTTGAAATTAGTTTTAGCGCCGCTTTCTGTGCTATAACCAACCATTGGTTGATACTCTTGAGCAGTTGCTGACAAAGTAGCAGCCGCTAGCAAACTGAACATTAAAGTTTTTGCTCTCATAAAGACTTAAAATTTAAAATAAATTCATATTTAACATCACTTACTCTCTATAAACTGATGTGTATAACTCAATAACACTTTCTATATCAAAACAACATTTGTTTGAAAAATGTTTTCAATGGATTCGAACTAGAATCATTTGAATAACATCCAGACTTTTGATTTGTTCGCAAATCTGTTTACATAGAAACCATATTACACGAAAGTTGTTCAATACATGCCGGTAAAAAAGAATCAAAACTTTTACTTCTTTTCCGAAAGCATTACCAAAACATTTATCACATTTCAGTGGGAGCAAAATTATATAAACATTTCTATTCTGACAAATAAATTTAACCACAAAATACAAAATGGGCTTATTTTCAACCAAATAGAAGCCTCTTTTCTCTAATTGAGATATGTTTTTTAGCACAAAATATGCCAAAAAGAGGAGTCTCATTGTCTTAAATGCATCGTAGAAATCCTTATCTCGACACAAAATCTAATATAAATTTGTAGCTTTGCGAAAATTCAAAATATCAAGATATAATGAATAATCATAAATGGCTCGTAGCATATACAACCCCCAGAGCCGAGAAAAAGATTGAAGAACAACTTACCAAAAATGGTATAACTTGTTATCTTCCTCTCCATTTGTCGAAGAGACAATGGAGTGATCGCATTAAATATGTGGAGATCCCCCTTTTTCCTTCTTATATATTTATTTATACTGAAGAAGCTAATATGTATACACTCCTATCTTCGATACGGGGTTTAGTCAAATTTGTTCATTATAATAGTAAAGCTGCTGAATTATCCCAAAAAGAGATCGATGACATCAATGAATTTTTAGAATTGTCACAAAAACAAAGTGTTGAAATTAAGCCTTTACAAGAGGTGGAAATTGAATTTGGGTCTTTCAAAGGAAAAACAGGCATTGTAAAGCAAGTGAGAAAGAAAAAGATCTTGCTTATCCTAAAACAACTTGGCATTACTGTAGAAACAAATATTGAAATGGTAAAGCCTGTAAAAAAGGAAGTATAAATAAAAGGGGAATGCAGCTAATCTATGATTATTGCATTCCCCTTTGCTCTTTAGGATTATATCATTATTGAATTGCTTCTGAGAGTATCAACTCCGACTCTTCCTCTTCATTGATTGGCTCTACAGATGGAACTGGCTTCTTTATCTTAAATCCAATTGCAGCAACAATTAACGTCATGATTGGACTTAGTATATTGAAAAAACAGTATGGCATATATGTCATTGTTGCAACGCCTAAAACTGCCGATTGTGCCATACCACAACTATTCCATGGTATAAGTACAGATGTGACCGTTGCTGAATCTTCCAATGTTCTACTCAACAACTCGGGCTGATAGCCTTTTTCTTTATACGCTTCCGAAAACATTCTGCCTGGTAATAATATTGAAATGTATTGATCGCCTGTCGCTAGATTTAAAAACATACAAGACATTGATGTAGATGCAACGGTTGAGAATGTGTTTTTCATCAATCCCAACATTTTGTCGGTAATCGCTTTCAACATACCACTTGCTTCCATAGCTCCCCCAAAAGTCATTGCGCAAATAATCAACCACACTGTATTGAGCATGCCTTTCATTCCTTTTGTAGCGACCAAAGAGTCTAACATTTCATTTCCAGTAGTAATTGACACCGGACCATATATTGCTTGAATAATGCCTTTCGCTAAAGTTTGTACTTTCCCTAGTCCCGGTTCTACTAGTTGCTTACATAAATCTGGTTGAAACACAACAACACCTAAGCCTCCCATCAAGACGCCAACAACTAGAACTATTAGAGCGGGAACGCGCTTCATGATCAGTATAAATGTCACCAATGGTATAATAAAAAGCCATGGCGATAAATTGTAATTCTGTTGCAATGCCAAACTCAATTCATCAGATCTCACTTCCGATACTTCAACACCAAAGAATCCGTATAATAGAAAGATCAACAACGTCAAGCTAAATGATGGCACCGTTGTTATCATTAAATATTTGATATGTGAAAACAAATCAGCTCCGGCTACTCCAGAAGCCATATTTGTTGTTTCTGATAAAGGCGAAATCTTATCTCCAAAGTATCCTCCTGAGATAACTGCACCTGCTACCCACCCCGGATCAATTCCAAGTGCCTTACCAATACCCATAAGGCCTACCCCTATTGTGGCAATGGTTGTCCATGAGCTACCTGAGCTCACTGATACAATTGCAGCGACAGAACATGCTGTTGCCAAGAAAATAGTTGGATTAATAAACTTCAGTCCATAATAAATCATCGCAGGAATAACTCCACTAAGCATCCAAGTCCCTGCCATAGCTCCGATAAACAACAATACTTGAATAGCAGACGTGGATCCGGCTATACTTTTTACAAATCCGGCTTCAAACCTATGCCATTTTGTTTGTTGCTTCCACATCGAAAGCGCAACACAGATAATAGTAGAAAATAATAAAACAATTTGAATAGATCCATCAATTGCGGCATCTCCAAACAATCGTACATTTATAACTAAAAAGGTTATTAAAGATAATACCGGTATTAACGATAATTTTACTGACGGTAAGTTCTTACTAGTAGCTTGCATTTACTCTGTTTCAACAATAATGAGACATTAATATTCATTCTTTATGCTGCAAATTTAGTAAGTATATTCATAAAGATGGAATAATATACATGATTAATTCTTAAAATGCATACTTATACGTATATGCATAAAAAAAAGAGACTGAACAAATATGTCCAATCTCTCTTTAGTGATGTATTAGCTTTAAGGTTATAAGTAATGGTAGTAAGGTTACACTGCAAACATACTACAAATATTACAAACAACCTTAAATATATTTTATATTATAAAACATATCAATACTATATAATAGATGTACGTTTAGTAAACTCGATAATTTCATCGATATAACCAAATGCTAAACCTGTTACAGTATCTGCGGCTCCATAATACACCGCAATACGACCAGTTTCGGGATCATGCAACGACGCACAAGGGAAAACAACATTTGGCACATCACCCATACACTCGTAATCTTTTTGAGGAGATAACAAGTAAGGTCCCGAACGGAACTTCACTTTCCATGGCTCATCGATATCTAAGATTGCTGAACCAAAACTATACACAAAACCATTACATGATTGAAGTACGCCGTGATAAAGCACCAACCATCCTTCAGATGTTTCAATAGGAATAGGCCCTGCTCCAATCTTAGTACATTGCCAAGCGCTAAGCTCAAAAGGTGCCGGAGCCATTACATGTCTATGTTTTCCCCAAAAATCAAGATCCGGCGATTCACTATAGAAGATATCCCCAAACGGAGTGTGCCCGTTATCACTTGGACGGCTCAACATTGCGAAATTTCCATTAATCTTACGAGGGAATAATACACCATTTCTATTGAATGGTAAAAATGCATTCTCTAGTTGATGGAATGTTTCGAAATCGAATGTATACGCAACTCCAATTGTTGGTCCATGATATCCGTTACACCATGTCACATAATAGCGATCTTCAATAAAACAAACACGAGGATCGTATGCATAAACAAACTTTCCAATCTCCTCATCGTTGCATTCAAATTCGATTTTATCTTCTTTAATATCCCAATCGATACCATTCTTACTAAATCCTACGTGCAAACGCATACGTCTATTGGTATCGTCGCAACGAAATACACCAGCGTATCCATCTTTAAATGGAACAACAGCACTATTAAAAATACTATTTGATGTAGGCAACAAATCTCTCGGTATTACCGGATTTGCAGAATAGCGCCACATCACATCCTTGCTACCTTGTGGGCGTTCTTCCCAAGGCATTTGCGGAAGTGGATTCCCTTTAATTTCAATCTTACTCATTATAATATATTCTTTTATTTATGTTGGTTATTTATTTTCTGGCAAATCTAACTTTTTCATCAATTCGTCGTACTCTTTTTCTTCTTTATTCATCTTATCATACCAATTCTTTTTAAGAATTAAAGTTGTTATAACAAGTACCATTATTGAAGAAAACAATGGCATTCCTTCTTTGATAACAATATACATAGGTATGATGGTTAGAGAACTTTGCCATACAATACCAATAAAGATATTAAACATGTCTCTTTTGAAGTTCTTATTAGCAGGCACCTTCGGATATACTTTAGCCACTTTGTCCTGAACTGGCTTCCAGAATCCCCATGGACGCACACGAATGTAAAAATTCATCAACGTTTGATCATCTGTCGGCTCAGCACTAAAAGTCCCTACAATACATCCGATAAAGGAAACGACCAATAGTATCGGGAAATAATACAAGGGCAGTGTATCTGGGAAAAATTGAGGTACAATCATTGCTGCTATCACTCCTACGGTCATCCCCCAGAAGTATCCGCTTCCATTGAAACGCCACCAATGCCACTTCAAAAAGTTTGCTGCAATATATCCACCATAAAGTGCTGATACAATCCATTGAAGTACTGAGTTGATATTCTCAACAAAGAATCCAAAACATGTACTAACAACTACAACCAATACAGAAACCAAATAGCTTGCGCGGATCTGAGTTTTTGCTGATGCAGTTGGGTTGATGTATTTCAAGTAAATATCATTTACAATATAAGCAGGTGCGGCATTAACCGTAGAAGCAAATGTAGACATAAACGCAGCTAACAACCCGGCAATAAGCAATCCGGCCAATCCAACAGGCACAAATTCACTAATCGCTCGTGGTAGAATTGTTTCAAAATCAACAGCACTTCCCATCGCTTTAAAGTCTTCACTAAAGAACACAATAGCAAGAACTGTAAAGCCCATAATCATCAAATAACGAGGAATCAACAATACAACCGGTACAGACCCACTCATCAAAGCAGCTTCTCTTGGTGTTTTACAAGATAAAACTTTCTGCATATCATAATTTGGAGCGGGACCAGCCATACTCATAAATATACCTTTGAAAAGCATCATCATTACAATGATTGTAAACAAGCCATATTGATCTTTCGCCATTCGCTCGGTTACTGCCGGTAGTAATGCTGACCAATCTAAATCCAACTCCCAGCCAAAGAATGGTGTATCCCACCCTACCGGAACATGCATTGATAACACTTCAGGAGACACTTTTGTCATAGCAATATATGCAATCACTAGCCCGGAAACAGTCATGATTGCAAATTGCACAACGTCTGTCCAAACAATACTAAGCATTCCTCCAAGCATTACATAGAATGTAGCTATTGACGTAAATACAATTCCATACATGTGAGGAACATATTCAGGCGGAATATTCAATGGTATGTATTGAGAGACTTCGCTCCAAGGGAAGAAAATCTCCATAAACTTTCCGATACCGATAAAACCATAACTTAAAAAGCCTATTACACCTATGATTGCATACAACACCACAATCGTATGGGATAAGTTTGCTCCTTTACCGTATCCAAATCGTGTTCGAATCCACTCTGCGCCTGTCAGCACATTGGAACGACGCAACCAAATAGATAGATAAATCATCAAAAATATTTGATTAAACACAGGCCATAACCATGGGATCCATAGACTTTTGAGGCCATAAACAAATGCTAAATAAACCATCCACATTGTTCCGGAAATATCAAACATTCCGGATGCATTAGACAATCCTAGCATATAAAAAGGAAGTGTTTTCCCTCCTAAAAAGTAAGAATCTAAATTCTTAGATGCTTTCTTTTTCAATATCAATCCGATTACTATCATCACGACTAAATACATAGCAATGATGACAATATCAATTAATTGCAATTTCATATATATAAGGTATAAGGTTATTGTACTGCAATGGTTGAGATCATTCCTAGATTGTCATAATCATGTAGTTCCCAAATCTTTTGACCATTAGCATCGATCTCAAATACTTGAGCATTCGTTTTTCGCAATGATTTTTCAGCATGTCCTGGCCAGTTACAAACATAATAGCCTTTGTTTGATGATGGATAAAGTTGTGCAACAAAGAACAATTGTGTGTTTTCAATATCTTTCTCTCCTACTCTTTTTACAACTTCTCCTTTTTCAAAATCCAATTCAACCCAAGAGTGAGCATCACCACATGCAACAATATAATTTCCATTTGGCAACTCTAATGATGAAAATGGATTCCCTTCCACTGATACCTTCTTCAATAGGTTTCCACTAGGTTCAACTTCGCATAATTCTGAAGTTCCAAATAATGGAACCATATAGTTTCCTTTTTTATTTTTTGTTATTTGTCTAAATTGAGAGTGTGGCCCTTCAATTCCTGTATCGAAAGTTGTTTCAGATACAATCTTTCCGCTATCATCTACTTCCATTATTTTTGCAGGTTTTCCACACCATGCAATCAAAGTATTTCCATTGTCCAATGCTGCTGCTGTTTGCATTTCGGTTCCTTCCGGACTTTTAATATCCCAAATAACAGTCTTATCTGGTGTTATTTTAGAGGCTCCCTTGGCATATGCAAATACAATATTACCATCTTTATCAAAGCCTAGCGAATTACATTCAGTTCCTTTATCAAGAACATATTCCCACTCAATATTCTTAGATTGCTTATCTAGCAATACGATCTTATTCCATCCCGATCCACTGAGTAGTAATTTTGAGTCTGGAGTAGATTTCTCATTACATGACGCAAGTAATGCTACAGCAAACAATGCGCTTAATACTTTTAATTTAATTGTTCTCATGGCTATTTATATTTAACATAAAAGCTGCCTCGCCTATATTATAATATAAGATACGAGACAGCTTTATTCTATTTAAACGCCTTATAAAAAAGGCATTTATTCAAATTATTTATTTTTCAAGTCGTTGAATAATTCAAAAGCTTGATCAGGAGTTAAATTGTCGTGAATAACACCACGCACTGCCTGAATCATAGCAATTGGATCTTCTGATTGGAAAACATTACGTCCCATATCAACACCAACAGCACCTTCATTGATTCCATTGTAACAAAGTTCTAATGCTGCTTTTTCTTCTAGTTTCTTTCCACCTGCAATTACAATTGGAACTGGACAAGAATTTACAACCTTTTCAAAGCCATCACAGTAATATGTTTTTACGATGTTAGCTCCATTTTCAGCACAAATACGAGCAGCTGTAGAGAAGTAGCGAGCATCGCGAGCCATCTCTTTACCCACTGCAGCTACACCCATTGTAGGAATTCCGTATTTATAACCATAATCTGCTGTCTTAACAAGGTTCTCGATTGTTTTAGCCTCGTATGTTCCGCCCATTGATACCATTACAGCCATACAAGAAGCATTTACGCGAATTGCATCATGAGGATCAAGAATGCACTCATTATTTAGGTCTGTTAAGATTGTTGTACCTGCTGAGTATCTTAAACATACCGGTTTGTTTGCTGTAGCTGGAACTACAGATCTCAATGCACCACGAGTACACATCAATGAATCTGCATATTCAATCAATGGGACAATGCTAAGGTCTAGACGTTCCAAACCTGATGTAGGGCCCATAATATAACCATGGTCGAATGCAAGCATTACTGTGCGACCAGATTTCTTATCAAACATTCTGCTTAGACGATCTTTCAATCCCCAATCACAGTTGTCTAATCCTTTTAAAAAGAACGATTGATTTTTTACTGGAACACCAATTCCGTAATCTTTATCTTTATTTGCTAAGATTCCATCCAAATCTGCCATTTCTATAATCTTTTAATGCGTTATGTATTACTTATTATTTAAGAGAAGTTGCGAATGCATTGAACATACATGCCCAAGAAGATGCTCCTGAATCAGCGTAACCAATTGAACGCTCACCATAATTACGAGCACGTCCGAAGTTTGCTTTCATATCTACAGTTGCCAATGCACCAGCACTAGCAGCTTCTGCACCAGCAGCCATGATTTCACGAATATCGTCAGACGAACATTCTGAAATTGCTTCAACAGCCGGAATCAACGCATCCATCATTGTTTTATCACCGCGCAAAGCTTTAGTTTGTTTCTGTACGCCGGCTAGACCTCCTTTAAATAAGTCTTTCACACCATTTGCATCCAAAGAGTCACCACTTACGGCATCACTCATTCCTAAACAGAATGCACCTAATAGTGTACTTGTAGAACCACTTGTTTGTAACATTACATTAAAGCCCATATCATTAAGCATTTGCTTAAATTCAGCGCCTTGTTCTGCAGAACTTAAAACAGCTGAAAGTGCTGTTACAATTGCCTGACCGTGATCACCGTCACCAATTACTGCATCTAATTGAGAAAACTCATCTGCTCTTGCTTGAATGTCAGCAAATGCAGCTCTCATCATTAATTTGAAATCGTTAATAGTTAGCTGTTGCATAGATATTAAATAAACTGTCTGTGCCATCAGACACAGACAGACATTAATGC
>X396_Morelets_crocodile__coassemble_3_pt1 | contig 39645 bp, 31 predicted proteins | sample X396_Morelets_crocodile__metabat2_low_PE_001 | metagenome-assembled genome bin X396_Morelets_crocodile | reverse complement strand
TATCGTTACAAGTGTAACTTTTAATAGGTTGTGTTTTTTTGTAAACATATTACATCTGTAAAATGTTATTGTATATATGTTTGTAACAAGAAAATTTTATTACATTTGTAGTATTAATATATGAAGTAGTGTCATTATGGCATATAGATAAAATGAAAGATCGAATTCAACAAATTATAGATAGAGAAGGGATAACACCTTCTCGTTTTGCCGAAATTATTGGGATTCAGCGTTCGGCTATGTCTCATATACTTTCTGGAAGAAATAATCCAAGTTTAGATGTATTAACAAAAGTGTTGCAGAAGTTTGATTATATAAATACAGATTGGCTTCTGTTTGGCAAAGGGAATATGTTGAAGGTAGGGAGGAGTACCCAGCATACGTCTTTACTCGATGAGAATGCTGTATTCCCTCCTATAGCACAGGGTGATCCCGAATATTCAAATCTAGAAGAGTTGAGAAAGCCTCTTCTTCAAATGCAACCAGTTGTAAAAGAAAGAATTGTGCTCAAAGAAACACCTCAAAAGATAGTCTCTAAAATTTTGATATTTTATTCAGATAACACGTATGATACGTTTGTTCCTGAAAGAAAAGGGGATGTATCGGAAGAACTGTAATAATAAGATTGATATTTTTTGTATCTTCGTGCCAATTTGAGAAGTTATACTTTTTATATGAAGAAGTACCTATTAGATTTAAAGGTGACAGAGAATAGTCCCTTAAATAATAATTATTTTTTGTTGAAGCTTACATCTGACAATCAATTGCCAGAAATGCTTCCGGGACAGTTTGTTGAAATACGTGTTGATGGTTCTACTACAACGTTCCTTCGCAGACCCATTTCAATTAATTTTGTAGATCGCGCGACAAACGAGCTTTGGCTGCTTGTGCAAATCGTAGGTGATGGTACACGTACATTGTCACAACTAAAAGTTGGAGACAATGTTAACGTAATGGTTCCACTCGGCAATTCATTTTCTATACCATCTGATAAAAGCAAGAAATTATTGCTTATTGGAGGTGGTGTTGGAACTGCACCAATGTTATATCTTGGAGCACAGTTAAAAGCACAAGGTTATACACCTGTATTTCTATTAGGAGCAAGATCTGCTGCAGATTTACTTCAATTAGATGAGTTTGCAAAATATGGAGAAGTGTTCACTACTACCGAAGATGCATCTGCTGGTGAGAAAGGTTATGTTACGAATCACTCGATTTTGACAACTACAAAATTTGATCAGATTTATACATGTGGACCAAAACCAATGATGATGGCAGTTGCAGCATATGCTAAACGTAGCAATATCGCTTGTGAAGTTTCATTAGAAAATACGATGGCTTGTGGTATTGGTGCTTGCTTGTGTTGCGTAGAGAATACAAAAGAAGGACACGTATGTGTTTGTACAGAAGGACCTGTTTTTAATATCGAGAAATTGACATGGCAGATTTAAGAGTAAATATAGGGAAATTAGCGCTAAAGAATCCGGTGATGACAGCATCGGGAACGTTTGGTTACGGAACAGAGTTTGCTGACTTTTTTGATATTGCACGTTTGGGTGGAATCTTCGTAAAAGGTACTACTATTCACAAACGCGAAGGCAACTTATACCCTCGAATGGCAGAAACACCTGCAGGTATGCTTAATGCAGTAGGTTTGCAAAATAAAGGTGTTGATTATTTCGTGAGTGATATCTATCCTACCATAAAGGATATTGATACAAACATGATCGTTAATGTTAGTGGATCTACAATTGAGGACTATATTGCATGTGCAGAAAAGGTAAATTCTTTAGAAAATATACCAGCAATTGAACTCAATATTTCTTGCCCAAATGTAAAGCAAGGAGGTATGGCTTTCGGAACTTGCACAACTAGTGCAGCCGAAGTAGTGAAAGCGGTAAGAGCTGTATATAACAAAACTCTTATTGTAAAACTATCTCCTAATGTTACAGACATTGCATCCATTGCAAAAGCTGTAGAAGCAGAAGGTGCAGATGCAGTTTCACTTATCAATACAATGTTGGGAATGGCAATCAATGCTGAGAAAAGAAAACCAATATTGTCTACGATTACAGGAGGATTATCTGGTCCTTGTGTGAAGCCAATTGCTCTAAGAATGGTATGGCAAACTTACAACGCAGTCAATATTCCGATTGTTGGTCTTGGTGGTATTTCGAATGCAACGGACGCAATTGAATTCATGTTGGCAGGTGCTACAGCAATCCAAATTGGAACATACAATTTCGTAGATCCTACTGTTTCTGTAAAAGTAATAGATGGCATCAATGAATATTGTGATCGTCACGGATTCAAATCTGCATCAGAATTAATTGGTGCACTTGAAGTGTAAGAGATCAAATAGATAATACAAAAAAAGACGTTCAAATTAATATTGAACGTCTTTTTTTGTATTATCTCAAACGAAATAGTTTTATGTTGTCATGAGATGGATCGTTTTAATTGTTCGAAAGAACAAACTCAAAGACCCGTCTTATTCTTTCGAATAAAACTGTTGTAAAATACAATAAGCCCCTCGTAAAAGAGAGGCTTATTCTTATGATTTAGGACCAATCAAAAAATTGGATTATGATTGATCAAAGATTCTTCTTTGGATAAAGGCTATTCCACCATTCCGGTTCTTGTTGCAACCATTTAGCAAACCAGGCAAAGATAGCATAGTTCCAATCCAATCTCTTTTGATAAGCTTGAATAGCATGATCTTCACCTTCTACTTGGATGAAGGCAGTTTCTTTTCCTAATAACTTAAGTGCTGTAAACATCTGAATACTTTCACCAACCGGAACGTTTGTATCTACAGAACCATGAAGAAAAAGAATTGGAGTTTTCACTTTATCTGCATTGAACAAAGGGCTTTGCTCAACATAAAGTTTCGGATTATTCCAAGGGTAACTATTCGCGCTCGCAGCAGAGCTATATGCATAACCCCAATAACCTTCACCCCAATAACTAGAGATAGAACTGATACCTGCATGAGAAATCGCCGCTGCAAAGATATCAGTACGAGTTTGCAAGTATTGAGTCATAAATCCTCCATAAGAAGCACCGATACATCCTATTTTTGTTTTATCAACAAAACGATGTTCTTCGCAAAACTTTTTCGTACCGTCAATAATATCATCTGCAGTCGTTTTACCCCACGCATTTACATGTTTTGCAGCAAAATCTTGTCCATAACCAGTAGTTCCGCTAGGATTGATTGTATAAACTACATATCCCAATGCAGCATACACGTGAAGTGGATAGCGACTTTCAAACGTACGAGATGTTGGAGATGTTCCACCATAATAGTAAACAATCATCGGATACTTCTTCGACGGATCAAAGTTTGGAGGAAGGTAGAAACGACCATCGATGGTTACACCTTGTTTCGATTTAAAGGTCCAGTCTTTCACTTCTCCTAATTTTACATCTTTCAAACGTTCAGAGCTTAAGTCAACCAATTGCTTTGATTCGTTGTTTTTCGTATCCAATATATAACCGTTAGCAGCATTCGAAACACTTTGCCCGGCATATAATGCTACAGGGGCTGCAGCCGCTTGAGTGAAAATGCTAAGCACATCTTCTTTTACAGGCAGCTTTTCGATCTCTTTCTTCTGAGTATCATATTTAAAAGCACCTACATAAGCTTGATCTTCTGCTGTAAAGTAAATATTCTTGTCAAAGTTATTCCATTCAGCATTTGAAACAGCAGGATTGAAATTTTTGGTGATAGGTTCTACCTTCTTATCAGACAAGTTCATTATAAACAACTGTCCGTCGTATGTATTTACAATAGCTCCTTTGCTAACATTTTTGCCTATTTGATCAAAAGCTTCTGCTGAAGCAGAGATAAGTAATTGTTTTCCGTCTGGAGAATATTGAGCTCCACCTGCAAATTTCTGATTCTTCCAGATTGTATCTACCTGCATTGTATTTAAATCGAGTTCGTATAATGCAGATTCTGAAAATGGGCGTTCGGTCAATTTATCGGTACGGACACTAAACAATAGCTTTGAGCTATTTGGGTGTACATCATTCAAAGCAGTTGTTTTATATCCATATGTGAGACGTTGAAGGTTACCGGTATTTAAATCAAACTTATGAATAAAATATCTGTTTCTCCAACCTTGTTGACGGTCTGCCGGAGTAAGAATCTCTTGCATAGCTCCCTCATTTGCCGGACCCTTCTCCACAATTGAGAACAAAAGGAAAGATTCATTTGGAGCGAAACGAAACGATCCTTCCGGTAGATTATTAGAAAGAATTGTTTCGGTCAATGTTGCCGGATCAACTGTAACAAGCTCTGTACCAACTATACCTTTGCGGGTGTAGTAAAGCTTGTTAGACTTTGGCATCCACGAGTAATTAACGGATTGGCGTGGATCAGAAAGAATAATACGATTCGATGTAATATCTTTAAGTTCGGTATAACGCTGCGTTTCTCCTCCCGGAAGAACCTGGCTATAATTAATCAAAGCATATTGTCCGTTTGGAGATAGAGACATTGATCCAATACGTTTACCTTCAATGATATCATTAATGGTAAGTGGCCTTTTCGTATCTGTACTTATCGAAACCGTATTTTTCTCAAAACCTTTGCTCGGAACAAAGCATACCTTTATATCAGGGGTATTGTTCTCGCCAAGGACCTTTATTGCAAATTGATACTGTATAGGCATCAAATTTAGCTTTACCTTAACAGGTGAGGTCGATGATGTTGTTTGTTCTCCAACTTTCTTGCCATTTTGAAAGATTTGAAATAGGCCTTTTCCTTCTACTACCAATGTCCCTTCGCAAAATTGTTCCGGTATCATAAAGAAAGAAGCTAGACTAATATTTGCTTCTTTTGAGGTTGAAGCTGTAAGAGTTAGCCTGTTTGATGCATCTGTTGTTACTGTTTTATTATCTGCTGCTATAAAGTTAACAGTTCCATTTAATAGCGAGCTGTTATTAAAGGAATCTCCTTTTACGTTTACATCATCAACAATTATTGGTTTTACAACCGAATAAGGTCCCTGCAATAGATATTGTTTTACAAATAATGAGTCTGCCGCCATTACGTGTCCCGACAGCAATAGGAGACTCACCGGATAAAGAAATTTTTTCATGATATATTTTAGTCTAGATAGCCTCCCCAGTAATACATACCAGGAAAAGCTGTTTGTAAATCTATTTCAGTCTTGAAAATTCCGAAAACGGATGAGCCAGAGCCCGACATGGATGCATAGCATGCACCATGCTTATACAAGTCGTTCTTAACTTGCTCTATAATCGGAAATAAAGGGAAAACGCTTTTCTCAAAATCATTCTTCATTATATTCTTCCATTCATCTACAGGCTTTTTCACGATCTCAAGCAACGATTGAGAAGGAGTAGAAGGCTTAATCTGAGAAAAAGCTTGGGCAGTAGAAATATGAACATCAGGCTTTACCAAGATAAGATAGTAACCCTTGAGATAAATCTATCTGCTTAAAAATATTTCCAATCCCTGAAGCAAAAACAGGCTTGTTTTGAATAAAGAAAGCACAATCGGCACCCAGTTGAGCAGCATAAGCTTCGAGCTTTTCGATTGAGATCCCCAGATTGAACATCGTATTAAGCATCTTCAAGGTAAATGAAGCATCAGCAGATCCGCCACCTAGACCGGCACCAAAAGGGATATGCTTGATCATATGGATATCCACATTCGGAATCTCATGTGATTGCTTTAATAAATTAAGCGCTTTAATAACGAGATTCTTTTCAGGCGGACCATCTACTTCGAGACCGCTACAATGAAATGTATATGCTGTATGTTCAACGGACTCGGTAATTTCGAGTGCGTCTTTTATTTGGATGGGATAGAAGATTGTTTCGAGGTTATGATACCCATCGGGGCGTTTCGAAACAATATCTAATCCTAGATTGATCTTAGCATTCGGAAATGAAATCATTTATTTATTATTTTGTATATGTGCAAAAATAAATGAATTTATCGAATTAGCTCTTTTTTTCGCTCTACTTAGACATTTGATAACGTACATTTCATTCATTTTGCTACAACACTTTCTCTATATATTTCTGATTTGATCAAAAAAGAGTAACTTTGATATTCTAAAAATTCAATTTGTACATGGCAGAAAACTACTCAAACAACGGAAGAAGTAGAAGCAAGACTGTGGTAATTCCCGAAATGGGAAAATTGCAACCGCAAGCCAAAGAGCTTGAAGAAGCAGTACTGGGAGCTTTAATGCTCGAGAAAGACGCATACTCTATTGTAAGTGAAATATTAAAACCTGAGAGTTTTTACGAAAAGTCTCACCAAATGATATACTCATCGATTGTAGACTTGGCCGCAAGCCAAAGACCAATCGATATGCTTACCGTAACCGAGCAGCTGAAAAAGAGAGGCGAGCTTGATTTGGTTGGCGGGCCATTTTATATTGCCCAACTTACCTCGCGTGTTGCGTCATCTGCGCACATCGAGTACCACTCTCGAATTATTGCACAGAAATACTTAGCACGTGAGCTTATATCTTTTACTTCTCAAGTTCAAACCAAAGCGTTTGATGAGACGATAGACGTAGATGATCTGATGCAAGAAGCCGAAGGTAAACTCTTCGAAATCTCGCAACGTAACGTAAAGAAAGATACTACGCAAATCAATCCTATTATTAAGGAAGCGATTGAATTGCTGCAAACGGCAGCCTCGCGCGATACCGGACTTAGTGGGTTACGTACTGGTTTCGACGGACTTGACAAGATTACGTCAGGATGGCAAAACTCCGACCTTATCATCATCGCGGCTCGTCCTGCGATGGGTAAAACAGCTTTCGTTCTTTCGATGGCAAAAAACATGGCAGTAAACAATGGTTCACCTGTAGCGCTGTTCTCTCTGGAGATGTCGAACGTGCAGTTGGTAAACCGTCTTATCGTAAACGTGTGTGAAATACCCGGTGAGAAGATTAAGAGTGGACAACTTGCACCATACGAATGGGAGCAGCTCGACTTTAAAATCAAGGAATTGTACGATGCTCCAATCTTTGTCGATGATACGCCCAGTTTGTCGGTTTTCGAATTAAGAACAAAGGCACGTCGTTTGGTACGAGAGCACGGAATTAAATGTGTTATTATTGACTACTTACAGCTGATGAATGCTAGTGGAATGAACTTTGGTAGCCGTGAGCAAGAGGTCAGTATGATCTCTCGATCGCTCAAAGGGTTAGCAAAGGAGTTGAATATTCCGATCATTGCACTTTCGCAGCTGAATCGTGGTGTAGAAAATAGACAAGGACATGAAGGCAAACGCCCGCAGCTTGCCGACCTTCGTGAATCGGGAGCGATTGAGCAGGATGCCGATATGGTATGTTTTATTCACCGTCCCGAATACTATAAGATTACAGAAGACGAACGAGGAAACTCGCTGATTGGTTTGGCCGAGATCATCATTGCAAAACACCGTAATGGTGCTACTGGAGATGTACGCTTGCGCTTTAAAAACGAATTTGCGAAGTTTATGAATCTTGAAGAAGATTTATCCGTGAAAGAGTTTTCATCAAGCATGAATGGAGGACCTGAAGAAGGACAAAGCGCGCCGTTCCCTCCAATACAAGGTTCGAATGACTTCTTGTCGGGAGCAAGTAGTCCGGATGTTCCATTCTAAAAACAATACTGATAACTCGCGATTCAGAACGATAATTAGTTTATACTATACGACAACCCCGCTCTTTTACTGTTTCCATATAGGAGACTGTAGAGTAGCGGGGTTGCTTTGTTTAGAGCCTAGATCTTCTTTTCATCAGTCTTGTTGCTGATTTCTTTTTATGATTCAACCATTTGCTGAAGGCTCAAATTCTTTAATATTTAAATAATGACATTTTTATATGAAAATATGGCTTGAAAGCTTGCTGAATAAAGAAATAAGTTATATTTGCGACGAATGAGTATAAACTAAATAACAAATTGTTATGATTACGAAAGAACTGATTAATCCTCAAAGCATTGTCATTGTAGGAGGTTCGAACAATATACATAAGCCAGGCGGACGTATCGTGCGCAATTTACTTGATGGAAAATACCAAGGCGACTTATATGTCGTGAATGCAAAAGAAACCGATGTTCAAGGTATTAAATCATATCACTCAGTAGATGAAGTACCCGAAGTTGATATGGCCATTATTGCCATACCAAGTAAAGCTTGTCCGGAAGTTGTAGATCATTTGGCAAAAAATAAAGGAGTGAAAGCTTTTATCGTTATATCTGCTGGGTTTGGCGAAGAAACGAAGGAGGGTGGTGAGCTTGAAAAGCGAATGATTCAAAGTGCGACCGATGCAGGAGCATCTCTATTGGGACCAAACTGCATTGGTTTGATGAATACACATCATCATAGTGTATTTACACTTCCAATTCCAGAATTTCATCCGCAAGGAGTAGACTTTATATCTAGCTCGGGTGGGACAGCCTTATTTATCATCGAATCAGCCTTAACAAAGGGACTTCGTTTTGCGTCTGTTTGGTCAGTAGGAAATTCTTCACAAATAGGCGTAGAGGACATTATAGAGCACATGGACAAGCATTTTGATCCTATTCAGGACTCAAAAATCAAGATGCTCTACATTGAAAGCATCAAAAATCCGGATAAACTATTGTTTCATGCCTCTTCTCTTATTCGCAAAGGCTGTAAAATTGCTGCGATTAAAGCCGGAAGCACTGACTCTGGCAAACGTGCGGCCTCCTCTCATACCGGAGCCATTGCTAGTTCAGATTCTGCTGTAGAAGCCCTATTCCGTAAAGCCGGAATTGTACGATGTTTTAGTCGTGAAGAACTCACAACTGTTGCAAGTATCTTTACGCTCAAAGATGTGAAAGGGAAAAACTGTGCAATCATTACACATGCGGGCGGACCAGCAGTGATGCTTGCCGACGCTTTATCGAAAGGAAGATTAAATGTACCGGCTCTCACAGGTCCGGTAGCTGATGAGTTGAAATCAAAATTACTACCCGGAGCAGCAGTTGGAAACCCGATTGATATCATCGGAACAGGAACTCCGGAACACCTTGCTACAGCAATTGATTATTGCGAACATAAGTTTGATGACGTTGATATGATGATGGTTATCTTCGGGAGTCCCGGTCTTGTAAAGCTTTACGATACTTATGAAGTGTTGCATAAGAAGATGGAGAGCTGCTCGAAACCAATCTTTCCGATACTTCCTTCAATAGTAACAGCAGGCCCCGAGGTGAAAAGTTTTGTAAAGAAAGGCCATGTCAACTTCTCTGATGAGGTTACCTTAGGAACAGCTCTTGCACGTGTGATCAATACACCTTGTCCGGCAAGTTCAGATATTCAGTTATATGGTGTTGATGTACCAGAGATCAGGCGTATTATTGATCAGCTTCCTTCCGATGGATATTTAGCACCAGAGCATGTGCGTCAAGTACTTACCGCGGCTGGAGTTCCACTCGTAAAGGAATTCGTATCAGACAAAAAGGATGAAATCTTAGCATTTGCCAAAGAAGTAGGTTATCCGGTTGTTGCCAAGGTAGTGGGGCCATTGCATAAATCAGATATTGGGGGGGTTTCTTTAAATATCAAGTATGAAGAACACCTGATTCTTGAGTTTGAACGTATGATGAAGCTACCAGAAGTAACGGCTATTATGATACAACCAATGCTCAAAGGTACAGAGCTATTTCTAGGAGCCAAATATGAAGAACGTTTCGGACACGTAGTACTTTGTGGACTCGGAGGAATCTTTGTTGAAGTATTGAAGGATGTTTCATCCGGATTGGCGCCGATATCTCAAGATGAAGCCATTTCGATGATTCGTTCACTTCGCGGATATCCGATTTTGAAAGGAGTACGTGGTCAAAAGCCAATCGACGAATATCAATTTGCAAGTATTATTGTAAAACTCTCCACAGTGCTACGTTTTGCCAAAGAAATTAAAGAAATGGATATTAATCCATTGTTGGCGACAGACAAAGGAATAGTAGCTGTTGATGCACGTATTCGCATCGAGAAAAATAGTTAATTATACAATTAGCATAAAGAATAATATACTGAGATAAATAAAGGACATTGTTTTCATGTAAAGTGGGAGCAATGTCCTTTTCTTTTTTTTACAGAATTGAACATTTCCTTTTGTATAGTTTACTTTATTCATAGAATAAGATCTAGATCTAACTTTCAATGCAGCACGGAATATTTGTATTATCTTTTGATTTGACTAAAAGAACGATTTATGTAGTATAATGTGGAATCTATGCGAAATCTAAACTCTCTGAGAATTGAGTAAAAGTAACGCACCTTTATATTGGTAGGGAATATTTAATTCTCACGAAGTTTACAAAGCATATATTTTCTGCTTAAAACAAGTATTTATTACTTCTTAGATCCTAATCGAGTTGAAGACATTTATGCTTTCTCTAAAAGAGGAATAGGAACTGTTTTTGTTGACTCTGAGTTGTTTATTCAACTATTTAAATACCCTACTTAACATAATATCAATTATAGTTTAAACGAAGACTGTTTATAAAGATACTAAAAATTAGACTCAAAGTCAAGTAAATCAGTTAAAAAAAGAAAGGCATACGATAAATACTTATCGCATGCCTTTTGTATATCTTGTTCGAAAATAAATCTTATTTGTTGAAACGTTTCTTCAAGATATCAATCATATCAACTGTCATTGATTCTAGATTGTAGTTTGGAGACCAACCCCATTCTTTACGTGCACAAGAGTCATCCAAAGAGTTTGGCCATGAATCTGCAATACGTTGACGAAGTGGATCTACTTGATATTCAATTGTAAAATCAGGAATATGCTTTTTGATTTCTGCAGCAATCTGCTCTGGAGTGAAACTCATTGAAGTTACATTGAATGAGTTGCGGTGCTCTAGTTTAGTTGGATCTGCTTCCATCAAGTCGATCGCAGCATTCAAAGCATCAGGCATATACATCATATCCATATAAGTACCTTCCGCAATTGGACAAACAAACTTACCTGTTTGCACAGCTTGATAATAAATATCAACAGCATAGTCTGTTGTACCACCACCCGGAGGTGTTACATTGGAAATAATTCCAGGGAAACGTACCGAACGAGTATCTACTCCAAAACGTAAATTGTAGTAGTCACTTAAAAGTTCGCCAGATACTTTTGTTACGCCGTACATTGTACGTGGACGCTGAATAGTGTCCTGAGGTGTATTGTCTTTAGGAGTACCAGGACCGAATACACCAATAGAACTTGGTGTAAATACAGCGCAGTTTTCTTCTCTTGCTACTTCAAGCACGTTAAATAAACCACCCATACCGATTTTCCAAGCCAATTGAGGCTTCGCCTCTCCCACTGCCGACAATAACGCTGCAAGATTGTAGATTGTATCTACATCGTATTTCTTCACAACATCAGCAATTTGTTGAGCGTTTGTTACGTCAACAATCTCAGCAGGTCCCGATTCCAAAAGCTCGCGAGTAGGCTCAGCTCCAGGAATATAACCTGCTACTACTTGACCATTTGGGTAGCGTTTTCTTAACTCTTGAGTTAGTTCAGAACCGATTTGTCCCGTGGATCCAATAATCAATACGTTTTTCATAATAAAATATGTTTGCTATTTTTGCTGCAAATGTATATAGTTTCGTCGATTAATCTCAAAAATAGAGATTTATTTTCGCAATAAATTAAAAAAAAGTTAGAAATTTGTCGTGCATTAAAAAGGTTAATAGCCCCGATGTATTATATAAATAATATCAATTAAGTATGTACGGTAAAATTAAAGAACACTTACAAAATGAGTTAGCTGAGATTAAATCAGCTGGTCTTTACAAACAAGAGCGTATTATCATTACGCCACAGAACGCAGACATTAAAGTTAACAACGGTCAAGACGTTCATAACTTTTGTGCAAACAACTATCTTGGGCTATCAGATCACCCACGTTTGATCAAAGCTGCAAAAGAAGCAATGGATACACACGGCTTTGGTATGTCATCTGTTCGCTTTATTTGCGGAACACAAGATATTCACAAAGAACTAGAGGCTGCAATCTCTAAATACTTCAAGACTGAAGATACAATTCTATACGCTGCATGTTTCGATGCAAATGGTGGTGTATTCGAACCATTGTTCACAGAAGAAGATGCAATCATCTCCGACTCTTTGAACCACGCTTCTATCATCGACGGTGTACGTCTATGTAAAGCTAAGAGATACCGTTATGCAAATGCAGACATGGCAGACCTTGAAAGATGTCTGCAAGAAGCACAAGCACAACGTTTCCGCATTATCGTAACAGATGGTGTATTCTCTATGGACGGAAATGTTGCACCAATGGACAAAATTTGCGAACTTGCAGACAAATACGACGCAATGGTAATGGTAGACGAATGTCACTCTGCCGGTGTTGTAGGTAAAACAGGTCGTGGCGTAAGCGAACTATTCAATGTATACGGAAAGATCGACATCTATACAGGAACATTAGGTAAAGCATTTGGTGGTGGTATTGGTGGTTTCACTACAGGTAAAAAAGAAATCATCGACATCCTACGTCAACGTTCTCGCCCATATTTGTTCTCAAATTCAATTCCACCGGCAGTAGTTGGCGCAGGATTGGAAGTATTCAAAATGTTGGATGAATCAGACGAACTACACGATACATTGAGCGCAAACGTAACATACTTCAGAGAGAAAATGGTTGCAGCAGGTTTCGATATCAAACCTACACAATCAGCTATCTGTGCAGTAATGCTTTACGACGCAAAACTATCACAAGAATTTGCAGCAAAACTATTGGAAGAGGGTATTTATGTTACAGGTTTCTACTATCCTGTAGTACCGAAAGGACAAGCACGTATCCGCGTTCAATTGTCGGCTGCTCACAAACCAGAGCATTTAGACAAAGCTATTGCCGCATTTATCAAAGTAGGCAAAGAGCTTGGTGTAATTAAATAATTTCGTATGATAAAGGATTTAAGAGAAGCAGGTAAAAAGATAAAAGAGAAATCGTATGCACGTATTCAGAGACATCTGGCATCAAAACTATTCTATCGCTTTGAGATTGTTTTGATATTAGGTTCTATTGCCTCTGTCATACTCTTATCGTTTGAGCAGTTGGAGACTTGGCGTTTCAACCTTTTCCTTTTTACTTTCTTCTCAGCCTTTATTTTCACAATAGAATATTGCATGAGGATCGTATCAGCTCCGGCTGTTTATCCTCATTTAGCTAGCTGGAAAGCGAGATTAAAGTATGTATTCTCGTTTTTCGGCTTTATTGATTTCATGGCTATTATGCCATACGTCTTGGTATTTTGGTTTTGGGATACGCCCCTGGTGAATATGATTGCAATATCCCATATATTGATCATATTCAAGCTTGTACGCTATTCGAAATCATTTAAGATGCTAGCGCACGTATTCGCTTCTGTTCGTTATGAACTAACAGCAGCTTTTGCGGCCGGCGGAATATTCGTATGCTTTGCAGCAATGCTTATGTATTATATCGAAAGAGCTGCGCAACCGGAAGTCTTTCGCAACATTGGTGATGGATTCTGGTGGGCTATCATAACCTTTTCTACGGTAGGTTACGGAGATATCTATCCGGTTACTGCATTGGGAAAAGTCTTGGCAGGCATGCTCAGTATGGTAGGTATCGGGATGATTGCTTTGCCAACCGGTTTGATAAGTTCGGCGTTTTTGAACAAACTTCAAGAGCAGCGTATGCATAGAAATCAGCACGAACACTGCGGAAAAAGATGTCCTCACTGCGGAAGTATACTATCTGATGAATCTGACCACAATCAATGATAATGACAAGATATTGAAATAATGCAAGATTCAAATTTTCACAGCCATTGCACCTATTGCGACGGACATGCAGAAGCCGAGGCTTTTGTAAAAAGTGCGATTGACAAACAATTCAGAGCTTACGGATTTAGCTCGCACTCCCCTCTTCCATTTCGTACCATCTGGAATATGAATGCAGAAGACATGGATACCTATATCAAGGAAGTAAATGACCTCAAACACAAATATGCGAACGAGATCGAAGTCTATTGCGGACTAGAGATCGACTACTTATCTGATCAATACAATGCATCATCTGCATATTTTACCTCTTTGCCGTTGGATTATCGCATCGGATCACTCCATTTTATGACACAAGACACAGCTTATAAGCAGTTGGTTTGTATCGATGGACCGTTCTCTGAATTTAAGCAAAATGTAGATGAATACTACGGCGGAGACGTACACGCCTTAATCAAACACTACTATGAGTCGATGTCGAAAATGGTAGAAGCAGGATGCTTCGACTTTGTAGGGCATCTAGACAAAATCTATATGAATGCATCCGGTTATCAAGAGTTTGATGTAACGGCAAAGCAATATACCTCACAAGTAACCGACCTGCTACATTTGATCAAAGAGAAGAATCAAATGATCGAGATCAATACAAAAGTTCTCAATAAGAAAGCGATGCTTTTCCCACATCAGCAGTTTTTCGACACAATCAAGCAACTAGAGATTCCCTTGATGGTAAACTCTGACAGCCATTACCCCGAGCTGGTAAATGACGGACGTGCCCAAGTATTGCAACTACTCAAAGAAGCCGGAATCAATACAACCGTGGAGCTTTCGCAAGGCGAATGGAAAGAATTCGAGATTAAATAAGCAACAAACGCCCCATCTTCTTTGTTCTATTTCTATAAATTAAGACAAAGAATATGAGTTTCTTATCCGAATTCAAACAGTTTGTAATGCGCGGCAACGTAGTCGACTTGGCAGTGGCAGTAGTTGTTGGCGGTGCATTTGGCAAGATTGTAAGTTCGCTGGTTAGCGATATCATTATGCCTCCGATCGGACTTCTATTGGGTGGTGTATCGTTTTCAAATCTTCAGATCGTATTAAAGCATGCGGTAATGGAAGGCGATAAGGTTGTACACGAAGCAGTAGCCATTCGTTATGGTACGTTTCTAGAAACAATTATCGACTTTACTATCATTGCCTTTGCGATCTTCTCTGTTATCAAAGCGATGACTGTATTTAAGAAAAAGCAAGAAGCTGCACCAGCACCACCTCCTGCTCCTACAAAAGAAGAAATTCTTCTTACCGAGATACGTGATATCTTGAAAAGTGAACAAGAAAACAATGCTAAGAAATAATACGCATTACTTTTGAGTAAAATAAGAAAGCCTTCAAATTGTGTGTAATCTATCAACACGATTTGAAGGCTTATCCTTTTAATCTAAATCACAATCGGATCGTTTCAACGGTTTGATAATCAAACGTAGCGACTGATCATAGGTAAAGTAGTTCCATACCCAGTTGATAAAGACAATCAACTTATTCTTAGGCCCAAAGATCGACCTTAGGTGGATAAAACACCAGATAAACCATGCCATAAAACCGCTAAACTTATATTTTCCAATCTCCGCGATAGCAGCATTACGGCCTATCGTAGCCATAGATCCTTTATCATGATATGCAAATGCTTTCTTTCGTGCAAACTCACCATTGAGATTTTCCACCAACGTTTCGGCCTGTTGCATAGCCACTTGTGCCACTTGCGGATTGCCTTGCGTCTCTTCAACAAAAGCAATATCGCCAATTGCGAACACATTGCTCTCCCCTTTCACCAAGTTATATGAATCCGTAATGATGCGGCCACTTCTATGTATAGACGCAGCATCCAGACCTGAGATCTTATTAGGTGTGATTCCGGCCACCCAGATCACATTCTTCGATCTCAACGACGATCCGTCGGATAGAGACAGAAGCGAATCCTTATAATCTGTAACAAACACTTTATTAATTACTTGCACATTCAAATACTTCAAGTGTTCTTCTGTTTTTGCCGATAATTCGGGCGAAAATGTAGCAAGCAAACGATCACCTCCATTGATCACAGAAATAGACATCTCATCAAAGCTCAACTCCGGATAGTCTTTTGGGAAGACAAACTTTTTCATCTCGGCCAATGCTCCCGACATCTCTACACCTGTGGGGCCACCACCTACAATCACAAACGTCAGCAGCTCTTTCCTCAGTTCGAGATCAGACGTATTCATCGCATTCTCCAGATTTTGAAGCAAGTAATTACGCATATACAACGCATCCGAAGTCGACTTCAAAGCCAACGTTGTATCCTTGAGTTTCGTATTGCCGTAGTAGTTGGTGTCGCAGCCCATTGCAATGACCAAATAATCGTATTCAATAACACCGATTGATGTATCAAGGATATTTGCGGTACGATCTATAGCCTCGGCCTCTCCCATCCTAAAATGAAAATCTTGAAACTTCTGAAAGATCTTTCTGAAAGGAAACGAGATTCCACTAGGTTCAATACCGGATGTTGCCACCTGATACAGCAGCGGTTGAAACTGGTGATTGTTGTGTTTATCAATGAGTACTACTTGGTATTTGCTGCGATCTAGCTTTTGAGCGATGGTAAGTCCGGCAAAACCGCCCCCTACAATCACCACTCTTTTCTTAGTTTTCTTATCGGGAATGTTACTTATATAATCCATAGTATTCCAATGCATTAATCTATAGATGAAACAAAACAAAGCACGTTTTGTTAATCCCGGTTCCTAATAGTATATATAGTACATCCCATATTGAACGGTATAGCTTTGAAAATATTTCTATCTTTGCGCAATAACTCAAGACTAAATCAATGTTACAAATCTCTTCCGATTGTACAAAGTGTGCAAAATGCGTAAAGGTATGTCCTACCTCGATTATTGAAATGACAGACAACGGCCCCCTATTGAAGCCGGAACGTATCAAAGGGTGTATCAAGTGCGGACACTGTGTTTCCGTATGTGATAAAGGCGCTCTTGACCACCAACTTGTACCACTCGCAAATCAGGAATCTACAGACAACGTGATCAATAGCCCCGAAGCGGTAAAAGCAACCATGCGCTCTGTGCGTTCGATACGTAACTACAGAAAAACACCGGTATCGAAAGAATTGATCGCAGACATTGCCGACGCGGCACGTTATGTACCTACAGCCCGCAACACACAACAAGTATCTTATCTGGCTGTGCTTAATCCTGAAACGGTAAAGTTATTGGCAGACAAAACGGTAGACTACTTTGCCGAAGCCATCGAAGCCGGTGAGCCATGGGTAAGACCATACCGCGGATTGGTGCGCGTGTATCGCGACAAAGGATACGACATCGTATTTAGAGGAGCTCCTCATGTACTGATCTCTGTATATCCTAAAAGTCAGTATTATGGAGAAGACAATGCACGTCTGGGTATGGTATATGCACGTCTTCAGGCAAGTGTACACAACATCGGTACATGCTGGGCAGGCTTTTTCGAAATGTATGCCGTAGCAAAACCGGAAGAAGTTGCCGAGATCTTAAAGATTGAAGCAGATATGCGCGTTGGTGCGGCAGTTATGTTCGGGCATCCGGCATTTAAGTATCACCGATTGGTAGAAAGAGAACCGCTAAACATCTCTTTTATCTAAATCGTAGCCGTACAACCTATACAAAAACGAAATAGTACGATACAACAAAAGCGTCTTGCGCGGATATAAGTGCTGCTCTAAGCACAATCCGGCAAGACGCTTTCTATATTTACTGACTTAAAGTATCTGAGCAATTACCTGGATAGACTCCAAGTTGGTAATCTTGAGTCTGTGATGTAACTCTACGTCGTTGCTTCTGTCAAAATCAGCTTCGACCGAAAGATAACCCAGGTGAAACAAGACTGAGAATAAGTTTTCCATGCTTTGACACCCCCTTTTCAAGTCTACAAATTCTTTCAATCCCGATACCAAATGATCGCCTTCGAGCAGCGACTTGATAATTTCGATGGTAGCGAAAGGACACATTTGCAGCAACTCTTTGATAATGCTGTTGTCTTTTAGCGTATACACTTTGAGGTCGTGATCGCTGTTTTGCAAGCAGCCAATCACCGATTTGGGATGAAACAAATGTCCCTTGCCCGAGACGAAACCTCCAAACCAATGGCTCATCGGTTCATACAACCACTCGAGCATACATTTATCGAGCAGCTCTTTCAGTTCGCTTTCTGTAAATCCAAACGACTTGTCCATCGTATCGTTGAGTAGCGTATCTGCTTGAAACGAATCGAAACCTCCCAATACCGTTTCGTCCGGAATCAGCAAATTACCACACACCACTCCTCTAAAGATGATGCTATTATCGCGGAAAGCTGTTTCGAAAAACACTTGTAAGAAGTTCTTCAACTCGTCGTAATGCCCTCCTGTAAATGCCTGTTGCAGCGGTTTGTCGTAGTCGTCTACAAGCACTACCACTTTCTCATTGTGGAACTTATGCAACATGCGGATCAGCAAGTATAGAGAACTTTGCAACACAAAAGGCGAAGCGGTACGATTAAGAATCTGTGTAAAGTCTTTACGATCCATTTCAAATGTATCGTTGTCGTTTGATAGCAGATAGTCGTGTCGTTCAAACTCGCGCGACATCACCTCCGCCAAACGTTTCATGCACATATCAATAGGGCCTTTACCAAGATCGTCGAGCGAAATGGAAATCACCGGATACCTGTGCATGTATTTCTGGTAGTCTACCCAATTTGCGATGGTAAGGTCTTCAAAAAGTTTTGCGTTCTCTTCCGTTACCATAGCGTGCGCATTTACATTACCTGCCGAAGCCATGAGTCGGAAATACTCCTGCGGTTCGTCGAGCAAATGATGTACACAAGGCGGATAAGGCCTTTCGAAATAATATCGAAGCATGGATAAATTTAGCGTTTTACCAAAAGCTTGCGGACGCGTAATGATGTTTACTTTAGGCGCCTCGATGATCTCCCGTATGAAGTCCGATTTGTCTACAAATATATAGTTGTCGGTAATCAATTCTTTAAAGTCTTTTATACCAATGGGTAATCGTGTAGTTTTCATACAATAGCGTTATTTAGTGATGACTTTTATTTTTAGAACAAACGATTCTTTTAGTTACAACAAACAAAATGGCAGAATGATTAACGCTTTTACCCCTAACATTGCATATTCTTGCAACTGTACGGTGTTCAAGCATAGAGAATGAATATTTTCTTTGTATTTTTGAAGACAAAACGATATATATCCTAACAAGTTCGACGTCTTGCATGAAAGAATTGATAAAAGTAAAAAAACGCACTTTACTACTTCTCATTAGTGTTTTGTGGCTTATCGCGGGAATAAACATCCTAAAAATAGGTATCACACTGCTGATGGCTCAACACGATTACTTGGCATTTAAACTACTCGGTTCACTCCTTATATTCTTCTTATTTCTGCGTTTCGTGTTTTTGCGCACGTTTCGCAAGCATGCCGAGCGCATCGAGAACATTCCCGGGCATAGTCATTACCCATATCAGGTGATGGATGTGAAAGGATTCCTCATCATGCTCTTTATGATCTTACTAGGTATCTGCGGCCGCACGTTTCACTGGTTTTCAGATACATTTATTGAAGTATTCTATCCGGGCTTGGCTTCTGCGCTTATCGTGGGCGGATGTTTGTTCTTGATCAGAGCCCTTCGCACCAAAAGCATTTCGGAAGAATAAATACACTATCCCTTTTTCGCGTAGAAAGATAACACGCGCTTGGGGGCGTTGTTGTGAGCTTTTTAGGAGCATTTTGCGTGCTAGATTGCTCATTTTCGCTTATTTTTCACCTTCAGAAAACGAGGTTTTCAGTCCATTCAATTCAGATTTTACTCCAAAACCATGCTTGGTTTTTCCAAAAAGCATGCATACTTTCCGAAAAAAGGAAGTTTACTTCGTAAAAGAAGCAAACTTCCTTTTTTTTTGAACCAAATAACGTTTTCGTGAATACCATTTTTACTCACCGTGAAAAGTATTTTCGTTCTCTACGAAGAGTGAATTCAGTTATAACGAAGAGTGAAAATAGTCTTCGAGAAGAATAAATACACGCATCACTATAACTTTTTGCACTTTTCACTATAACGCTGCCGCCTCAATGCACTCACAAGCTTTTGTCTCGCTGTAGGTACAGGTTGGTATGCACAGAACGCACGCAGCGGGAGTTTAGGAAATACATCTTGTTGTTGCTTTCGGTGCACGGCAAACATTCTGCTACTCCTTTTGTAAGTCGTTGTAACGACGCTCCCTTTGGTGTAAGCATAAAGCAGTGATTGCCGGCATATTGTAAGTTGTATTTATGCTTTATATAAGCTACATCTAGCAAAAAAATAGCCCAAAACAGTGTATTTCGGGCTATTTTACGTAAAAGAGGGTTTCTCGCTTACGTTTCTATTATTTACAATAAGTCTGAAAGCTGTTTATGCTTCAGCTTACGATTGCGTTACTTGATAATGATCTCTTTGATGATTGGCCAGCAGGTATGTTGTCCGGTAATCTGGATCTTCACGGCTTTGATTGCATCGCCGGTTAGTTTAGCTTTTGCCTCACCTAGGTCGTTAAACGCTCCTACCTTCTCGTAAGTGGTACCATCTTTCGAAATCAAAAGATCTGCCATGGTGATGTAGTCTTTAGAGTCGCCCGTAATCACTTCAATCTCTTTCGCATTTACCGGTTCGCCTAGCAAGATCGTAAAGTAATGATCTTTACCAACCGATGTTCCGCCCCAGTAGAACGAGTTTGTGCGACCGTCGAATGCATACTCCGGATGGTACGGAAAGTTTTGCGGGATATTTGTCTCAATGTTAGCGTGACGCACCAAAGCAGGCTTTTCATTGGTCGGAGCAAATTCGGTCTCATTGAGTGCGTCATCTTCGTAAAAGTTGATTCCCAATGAAGCCATAATTGGATAGTAAGCATTGATACGCTCGTAAAACGAATCCCAGTTTTTCTTGCCCGGATCTGTCCACATTACTTCGGCCAATGCTGTGATACGAGGATAAAGCATCCACTCTACTCGGTCTTGTGTTGCGACGCGCTCTGTCCACAAACAAGCCTGCACTCCTTTTACAAGGTCGTGCTTATCTGCCGTAATGGTAGAGTCGATCGGTTCCCATTCGTAGATCTTGCGTGTAGAATTGCCCGCATATCCCCAGTCGTAGTAGCAACCGTGCTGCGGAGCCATAATGATAGGAATGTTGCGAGATAGTGCGTGCTTTTGTTGCTCTACACCATCGTTGCGCCATACCATCACCATATCTTCGGGTGTAGCTACGCCGCGCTCGTCGATTTCGTCCCATCCTACCATGGTTTTACCGTATTTACGAGTCAGATCAGACACTTGTTTTGTAAAGTAATCCTGTATTTGTCCCGGTTTGGTAAAACCTTGTTGTTTGTACAAAGCCATACACTTCGGACACGATTCCCAGATGGTTGTAGGTACTTCGTCGCCACCCATGTGAATGTATTGTGAAGGGAAGATATCGACCAATTCCTTGATTACGTCTTCAACAAAAGCAATCGACTGCGGATTTCCTACGCAGATCATGTTCTCGTTGCCGCGACGACGTTGATTCAGGGCCATTTCTTCCGGATAAGCTTCAAACGTACCGCCGTTGCACGATAGGTTTGGCATTGCCGCTAGCAAAGCCGTGTTGTGTCCCGGCATATCTACTTCCGGAATCACTTCTACGTTGCGAAGTGCCGCGTAACGTACTACTTCCTTCAGATCTTCTTTTGTATAGTATTTGCCCGAAAGCTCAGGGAAGTTTGCATAGAACGTACCTTTCTCGGTTAGTTCAGGATACTTTTCCATATACAGACGCCAAGCATTGTTGTCTGTCAAGTGCAGGTGTAGTTTGTTTAGCTTGAAGTAACTCATCTGGTCGATGCTTTCTTTCAGCTCGTCTACCGTCCAGAAGTGACGGCTACAATCCAGCATCAGTCCACGGTATTGGAAACGTGGCGAATCACTGATCGCAAGGTTAGGCAACACACCATTACCGGCAGTAGCGATCAATTGTTGTAGGGTTTTGATGGCATTAAAGGCCCCTGAATAATCGGAACACTCAATGTTTATTTTACCATCCTTGATGTTTAATGTGTATGCGTTGGGTGCAAGCGATTTGTTTTCAGTAAAATTAATTACAGCATTTGCATTGTCGATTGCAATATGTTGTAGTCCGCCATTGCGAATAAGGGACAAAGCCGAATCGGGCATCGCAAAGATAGAAGCAGGAAGATTCACGCTCGCAATCTCGTTGATAGGAAGTGATCCGCTGAGTATCTCTACATTGTTTGGCTGAGGAATAAGGGAAACACGGTCGGTAATCTTGCTTTCGCATGCAGAGAATAGCAACAACGCGCCCAGTGTTTGTGATAATAATTTCGGATTCATGTCTCTTAGTTTATATTTTACGGTTATACCAATTATCAGTTTTCGGTGGTTTTTAAATAATATAAATTAAGATCGATACAAAGATAATGAATAGTTGTAATTATATCGGCATTTGCTATATGCTGCAAAGCATGTATGAAACGTGGATAAACTATCTGAATTTTATATTGTTTTTATTAGAAAACGCGATTATGATACGGTTAGAAGATATTAAAGACAATTCGTCCTCTTCGGGGATGCAAGAGATAGACGCGCGCGGGTCGCAGTGTCCGGGTCCGATTATGAGCCTGATGGATACATTCAAAACCTTGGCAATGGGTAAGCAAGTAAAACTGGTTGGTACCGATCCGGGGCTATTGTCTGATTTGCCTTCTTGGGCAAACATCACGGGTAATAAGTTGATTTCTATCGAGATGAAGGAGGGTTTAATTACCGCCGTGCTCGAAAAACATACCGAGAATGGGCATAATCCGCTCCCCGACCGAGAAGATCGAATGTCGATTGTACTTTTCAGTGATGATTTTGATAAGAGTGTCGCGGCTTTTAATATTGCGTTGGGGGCTCTGGCCGTAGGGATGAAAGTGGAGATTTTCTTCACTTTCTGGGGACTTAGCTTGCTACGACGCAAACCCGATCACCCGATTCATAAAGATCTGGAAGGTAAAATGATGGCAGAAATGTTGCCTAAAAGCGATCAGGACTTGCCGTTGTCTAAAGATAACATGATGGGTATCGGGGCCAAGCTTCTTCAAAAGATCATGAAGGATAAGCACATTCCTCCACTTGACTTTATGGTGCATCTGGCCAAATATGACGGAGTGAAGTTTATTGCTTGCCAGATGTCGATGGAAGTAATGGAGATCTCGAAAGACGAACTACTCGAAGGTGTTGAAGTGGGTGGCGTAGCTACCATGCTCGAAAACGCACGCAAATCGACTACTTCTTATTTTATTTAGAAATCATTTTAATACGTAAGATATATGGTACACGAATTGAATTCAGAATCGTTCAAGGAACAACTGTTTGATTATACATTGGGCGACGATGCGACGCTAAAGTTGAAAAACAACGGGATATTGGAGTTTTACGTGCCGTGGTGCCCTCACTGCCAAGCCATGATGCCTCGTTACGACAAGATCAGCCACATGTTTGAGGCTATTAGTTGCTACAGAGTCAACATGGAAGCCTATCCGGATATAGCCGAACTATTCGGTGTGGAGAGTTTCCCGACGTTTATCTACATTTTCCCGAATGGGGATATGCGAAAAAGTGTAGGTGAAATGAGTGTGGATGACTTTGCGGATATGATTAAGTCGACATTCTAGGATAAAACAAAATGCTCGGAAAGTTCGATGTACTTTGCCGGGCATTTTGCTTTCTAGCTTCAAAACATCGCAATTACGTAAGGGGTGAAAATGAGTAGCCCAATTATAAAGGTGGCAATGGCAACAAATAAGACTCCGCCAGCTGCGATGTCTTTGATGATTCCGATTTCACGTACATGTTCTTTTGTGAGGTAGTTTGCCGTGTATTCTATCGCTGTGTTGAAGGCTTCGGCCGCAAATACACAGCCAATACACAAAATGCAGATGATCCATTCAGTTTTGGTGATTCCAAAAAAGAATCCTCCTGCTACGACAATCAATGTGGCTAGAGTATGAATCCAGGCATTGTGCTCATACTTTATGAGTAATTGCATGCCTTTGAATGCATAAGAGAAGCTTTTGATTCGTTTCTGTAATGAGAATTTTGTTTCCATTATTGATTTGTTTTTTCAAAAATAGATTAATTCAACGAAACAATAAAATATCTATATTTAGAACTCCTTAAAAGAACAAGTTTGTGACAACGACAAATCCACGTAATGCTCATGCTTTGAGCATTTAATCTATCTATAAATTTTTCACGAATGGCAAAAGATATTCTTATCCTATTGGTTGGTCTTTCGGCCCAATTGCTCTTCTCTATTCGCACGCTCGTGCAATGGATTGCTTCGGAGAAGGCAAAGAAGGTTCTCTCTCCTGTCTTGTTTTGGCAGCTTAGTTTATTGGCTTCTTTTATTTTTTGTATGTATGGCTGGCTGCGCAACGACTTTGCGATTGTGTTGGGTCAGCTCATTTCGTATTACATTTATATCTGGAACCTGAAGATTGAAAACAACTGGCAACAGCTCAATGCCGGGGTTCGTTTCTTGGCGTATGCAATGCCAATAGCGGCTTTGCTGTATGTTTGTTCGGATATACAGGCTAGTTACGACAAGTTATTTAATCAAACAGATTTACCGTTGAGCCTTATCTTGTTCGGCTCCATTGGGCAATTGATTTTTGTGTTTCGCTTCATCTATCAGTGGTGGTACTCGAGCCAAATACAACGCTCTGTATTGCCGTTTAAGTTTTGGCTGATCAGCTTGGTCGGAGCTTCCATTATCTTTACGTATGGTATTATACGTTTCGATATTGTGCTTATGCTTGGTCAGTCGTTCGGATTGGTAGTATATATCCGGAATATGATTCTTTGGAAAAACGAACCCGTAGAAGATCAATTGAAGTAAAACAATAAATCCGCCTCAGCAGTATAAAAACGCTGAGGCGGATTTGTTATAAATAATAGCTACGCTTGCTTATTCAATCACTACAATGTAGTAATCCCCTTTCGAAATAAAGTTGAGCTGTTTACGATTGTCTTCCGTGTAGGTAAGATCTTCAAGGGCATCTTTCTTTCGAATAAAAAGAACAGATGACGACGTTTCTAATAAGAACGAATCGAGTTCTGCTTTATTATCAAGTCTTTTGAGACTTGTTTTAAGAAAGACATCCATATTCTCTCCTCCTCTAAAACGATAGAATGCATATTCGCTACATGCTTTATCCTTGAAATGACTTTGAGCTTCGGTAGCCATGGCTTCGAAGCCGATGTATTGATTAAATTGACTTACGTTGAAGCTTGCCACAAAAATAAAGATTAGCAACGATACGCTTACCGATCTGATTGCTCTGCTTTTGTTTGCCTTCAACCAATATATCGCTTGCAAACCTCCTAAGAATAATACGCCAAGTGCGATGTAAACAAACGTAAGATTATCGTATTCGAACGTAAGCAATGGCTTGGCGAAGAATGATAGCGGTAGTGCCAGCATAAACAAAGCGGCCGGAATACCGATACTTAGCATTATCAGCTTGTTGTTGTACAAGTACTTTAGCTGAATGGCTGCAAAGTAAGCGACAAACGGATAGATAGGTACAAGGTAGATATCTAGTTTGGAGCTGATCAGCGAAAACATTGCAAACGAAGTGGTTATAATGGATAGGAAGAATAGCTCTAACGAGGTAAATTTTCGTTTATTGAAAAGAGCGAGCGCGATCGAAACCACATAAAGAATTGACCAAGGCGCAAATGTGAACATACTGGTCTTTAGGTAGTAGTAAAATGGTTGGTCGTGATGAAACGAGTTGATACCACGTCCTACTGTTTGTTTTACCAGGATGTTGTTGAGATAACTACTCCCTCCTTCCAAATAGATTGCGGCAAACCAGCTTGCGAATAGCAGTACCAGCACAGATACTGATGCTACGGAGAAGTAAGTGCGCAACGTCTTAAATTCTTTTTGATACACCAGAAAAGCAACGATCGAAAGCAGTGGCATTAATATACCTACGGGGCCTTTGGTAAATACGCCCAAAAAGATATACAGCACAAACAGTAACTTGTTTTTCGAGCTTTTGTCTCCTGCATACATCTTATAGAAGGTATACAACGACAAGACGATGAAGAGACACATCAGCATGTCCATGCGAATAACAAAGGCTGCCCCGAGAAAAAATCCCGTAGTAAGTAGCATAAGTCCGCCGAGAACTTCGTCTTTATGATCGCTTACGTTGTACTTGATCAGCCAGTTGTCCATGACGTAGACTGTGAGCATTGCGGGGATTAGGCTAATTAAACCTAATGTAGCCATGTAGTGCGCGCCAAAGATCTTTCGGAGAATCATCATCAGCCAAAAGTAAAGAGGCGGCTTGTCTGCATAGACTTCTCCGTGATTGTAAAAGGTTACCCAGGTGTTGTTGCGTAACGCTTCGTCGACGATGCTGAGGTATCGCAGCTCATTGTCGGGGGTAAAGTCGCGAAAGAAATAGATAGGTAGCAACAGGATAAAGTATAAGAAATAACGAACGTTCCTGTTTTCTATAGAGAATGTATTTATTTTATTCATTTTGTATAGTATTCATTATACCATGCAAGATACTTTTTAATCCCATCATTCAAAGTCGTTTCGGGTTGAAAATCGTAATCTCGCTTAAGCTTAGCTGTATCGGCCCATGTAGCTAATACATCGCCCGATTGCATAGGCATGTTGTGACGTATTGCACGCTTGCCAACGTTTCGCTCTAGTGTAGTAATGAAATCATTGAGGCGAATCGGTGACGAGTTGCCTACGTTATAAACTTCACTGACAGAGTCGCTGCTTCCATTGATAATAGAGAATACGGCTCCCACGATATCGTCGATGTAAGTAAAATCTCTAAGCATTTCGCCGTGATTAAATACCTTTATCTCTCGCCCTTCTTTTATTGCCGAGGTAAACAAAAAGGGCGACATATCGGGACGTCCCCACGGACCGTATACGGTAAAGAAGCGAAGTCCGATCGTAGTGATGTTGTAAATAGACGAATAGCTGTATGCAAAGAGTTCGTTTGCCTTCTTGGTCGCGGCATAAAGACTTACCGGACGTTCCGATTTGTCTGTTTCTCTATAAGGAATGTCTTTGTTGGCTCCGTATACACTCGAGCTGCTTGCGTAAATAAAGCGTTTGATATTGCTCTTGGTTGTTGCGTCGAGGATATTAAAGAAGCCTTGTATGTTTGTGGAGATGTATGCTTGTGGATTCTCGATGCTATAGCGCACACCGGCCTGTCCGGCAAAGTTACAAACCAAATCGAACTTCTCTTTTGCAAATAGAGCATCTACCCTTTCTCGGTTTTCTATATCCAGTAATTCGAATGTAAATGGTTTGCTTTCGCCTTTGTTGAATTTCTCAAGCTCGTTGAGTCGTGCAATCTTTAAGTTTACATCGTAATAGTTTGACAGATTGTCTATACCAACGATTTCAAAACCTTCTTCTAGGCATCTTTTCGCTACACTGAATCCGATAAATCCGGCTACTCCCGTAATAAGAATTTTCATAAGAAATAAATTAAGAACTGTCTTAAGTGTTAGAGATATCGCTTATATAACAATGGAAGAATGTAAAAGGATTATATAAATAGATAAACTTATCATTTATTTAAAAAGCGCTTGTCTTAAATTTATATTATTTTGAGTGCTCTGGAATAATGGTATACACACTGATAAAGAGAAGGTAAACGGTGTGTTTTGCGTATAGATAATGTATTCTATTACTTCAAGAATAAGCAGAAGAAAAGGAAAGGCTTGAGTAATCTTTTCTTTGAAGTACTGCATGTATAGGTGGTTTCGAAGAATAGTAAAACAAAAAAAGCAGCACTTTCGATGCTGCTTTTTGCACGGGTTGAGAGACTCGAACTCCCGACACTCGGTTTTGGAGACCGATGCTCTACCAACTGAGCTAAACCCGTATCTCATTTGGACACTGCAAATATAAGGCAATATTTTAAACCTACAAAGCTTTTATGATTTAATTTGTAAATTATTTTTTATTTGTCTCACGCGAAACTATGTAAACACCTGTAAATATTAACATTGACGCTAAAAGTTGATACCACTCAAATTTTGCCTGCCCAAGGAATAAAGCAATACTTGATGCAATAATTGGTACTTCATAGTCATACATTGCTACGGCTGTAGTTGATAATTTCTTCAAACCATAGGCCAAAAGCAGATAAGTAAGGAATGTAGGAAAGATTAAAACGAAGATCAGAACTGCTAAAGGAAGTAGGTTTTGTGTCTCTGTAAAGATCTTCGACTCGAATCCCTTTATACCAACAACGACACTACTTACTAAGAATGCTCCTAGAAAGATCCATTTGAGCATCGTAATGGATGAATACTTTTGGGTATATCGCTTGTTGCGTATCAAATACACGGCATAGCATAGTGCACTAACGAAACAAAAGATATTTCCTATTATTGATTCGGATCGAGTTGCTACGAGGTCTTCTTTCATTACAATCCAAACGGCTCCTCCTATCCCCATGAATATACCAACGAGCTTATTGCCTGATATGTGCTCCTTAAACACAAAGAAGGAAAGGATCAGTACCAGGACGGGCATGGTTGTAAAGATTAAAGAGCTATCTATGGGTGACGAATACTCTACCCCGATAAGATAAAAGAAGATATAGCCAGACAAGACTATCGCCCCTATTAAGATCATGTGTAAACGATCTCTTGGAGTGGTTGCTTCTTTCTTGATAAAGAGAGATACAATCCAGAATGCCACTGCGGCAAATGCGCAACGTAGAAAGAACATCGTATAACTGCTGCACCATTCGGGAAGCAGATACTTTTGAGCATTGATATTAAGCCCGTTAAACATTTCAGCAAAGAAGACTGCTAGGTTTGCCATCAAAAGCTGTTTCTTATCGTCGGTTATCATAGGTAATTCTTTTTTATAATAACCATGAATGCGGGATTAAGTTAGCTTGCGACGAGGTATAAATAATGCCATTTCATTATCTTTACCGGCAAGATATTGTATATTATGAATGAATTTGTCCAAGCTTTACGTGCTATATATCCCCTCTCCGACGCCTCTATTGATATTCTCTTAAGCCATGCAGAAGTAGTCTCGATGAAAAAAGGCGAATTGGTTATTACCGAACATCAAGGAGGTAAATACGCTTACTTTATTGTAAAAGGGTTGGCACGCGGATACGTTATTCAGAATGGAAAGGATTCTACTTTATGGTTTGCTTCGATTGGAATGACTCTCTTGTCGATGAATGCTTATCTCTTTATGCGCGAAGGTTATGAAAATATCGAATTGCTCGAAGACGCAGAACTGTTGCGTATTCCCGTTGCCCTGCTTAATCACCTGTTTGAAACGAATTTGGAGTTATGTAATTGGGGGCGTCGTATGGCCGATCATATCATTCACCGTATGGAGCTACATTTTATGCGCCGCAACTTTATGAGTGCGGCAGAACGTTACCATTTCTTTGTTGCCGACGAACCCGAATTGCTTCGGAAAGTACCGCTTCGACACATTGCTTCCTATCTGGGGATTTCACAGGTCTCGCTTAGTCGCATTCGGGCAGGAATTCAATAAGATTCTGTTGTTTTTTTACATATGTAAAGAGAGGATTGAGAAAATAACTCCACATTTGCAGGAGTGAAACATTAAAACAACTCAATTATGATCGAATTAAATCGTATTACCGATAAGCAAGACTCTCGATTGGATCAAATTATCGACTTATATGTTGCAGCATTTCCTCAGGAAGAACGTCGTGATTTGAATCAACTACGTCTGCTTATAGAAAAGGCTGATACTATGTATCTGAATGCAATCGAAGCTAACGATACTCTTTGCGGATTCTTTATCTATTGGGATATGGGTGGCTTCTATTACTTGGAGCATCTGGCTGTTTTCCCCGAAATGCGTAATATGAAGATCGGACAGCAAGTGTTGGATTATATTGCAGCTCACCTAGATGGTACACGAATCTTGGAAGTAGAACCAACAACCGACGAAATGACTACTCGCCGGGTAAATTATTATTCGCGCAATGGTTACCATATTGTAGATAAAAACTATATGCAGCCATCATACCGACCAGGTGAAGAGGATTTCCCTTTGTGGATTATGTCGAATAACACGACCGATGATCTCTCTGCACAAATCGAGCAAATCAAAGACAAAGTATACCGAGGCAACTACACGTTACTATAATACAGACAAGACATCAAAAGCGTGTTCTAAACAAAACAAAAGCGACTTTCCAATACTGAATAACTTGGAAGGTCGCTTTTATCATCTGTTTATACTCCGAATAATAACGGAGATCTACTTAAAAGTAATCTGAAAAATAAGGTTGTTCGCCCGGAATAATCTTTTCAAGCAAACGAAGTGTCATTGTATCGGTCTTTAATCTGCCGATCTTATACAAGTAAGCCGGAGCTTTGTAGCTCATCATCATCGTTGAGAGTGTTTGTATATCTAATTCTACCGCATGCCCTATGGGCTCACGTACTACAACGATCTTCCCATCTGTCCCTTCCTTCAATCCAAACACGCCATTGTTCCATTCGGCCACAGGGTCTTTAACCACAAAGTGAAACGGCTGTATGTCGTCATCGTACGGATATTCTTCGAGAAATTTTTCTACATCAACAATACGTGCCATGTAATAAGGCTCGATTGTTTCTTCTATCAAGCTATCGTCGAGCAAGAAAGACAATGGCTCATTTACAAAGATGTCTCCTTTTACCTTGTCTACCATCGAATGGTGTGCACCTATAAAGTTCCAGATTCCGTAGTAAGCATCTTGCGAGAGATAAACCATTTCCTTGATATGGAAGATATCTTCTTCTACCCAATAGAACATATAACCAAGGGGATTATTATCGCGATCGAAGTAAACCGCAGCCGTGCGCTCTTCTTCATTTTCCCAACGCCAATACTCATCCCATTCAAACTTCTTTCTCATCAAAGCTCCGTGTGTACTCGATGAAAAGATGTCATATATATCAATGACTGCTTCATTGTCGACATTGAGTCGTTCGATGTGTCCGCTTACATCTTTATGAGCAGGAAGTTGTGTGTCTTTTACCGTAAACGAGATACGGTCGCTCATAATCTCCCAACCTTTGCGTCGGTAATACGGAATCGAATATGGATAAAGATAAGAGATGTATTGTCCGGCATTGCGCATTGCCTTCAACGCTTCTTTGATCAAGTCGCTCATCAATCCCATGTTTGCGTATTCGGGATAAGTACCTACTCCGGTTACTCCTCCCATTTCGTATATCTTTCCGTGTATGTTTACTTCGCACGGATAAATACATATGGATGAGATCAAGCGGTCTTCCTTGGTAAACCAGCCTAATACTTCGGCTCCTTGTAATATAGGACGTTTTGATCGAATTAATTCTCCCTCTTCATAACCACTCTCTTCCAGGAAACTTTTAGTTACCTGAAACACATAACGCATCAGCTCGTCGTACTGACTTAAATAATTTATCGTTACCGGTTTTAATACTAATTGTTCTTTCATACTTTACACGTTTGAGCAACATCATGCTAACACGCATTTAACACAATTAAAGGGATAAAAGTTCTTCTATTTACAAGAAATCTTGCTATTCCTACTTAAAGTTGCCGGCAAGCCGTGCATTCGCAATTCTATTTAGGGAATAAAATTGCTTGAAATCGAGACTTTCGAAGAATATTTTTACATTCACAGTTGTTTATATTGCATATATACGATCGAAACGATAATTGATAAACAAGATACAATGAAAGAGGTATTAGCCTTTCTAAAGGAACTTTCGGCAAATAACAACCGTGAATGGTTTGCCGAAAACAAAGCAAGCTATGAAAAAGCTAAAATGCTATTCGATAAAAGTGTAGAAGAACTTCTTTTACGCATGTCGGTAATTGATTCGAGCTTAGCAGGTGTGAACGTAAAAGATTGTTTGTGGCGGATTTATCGCGACACGCGCTTTTCGCCAGATAAAACTCCCTACAAGCGTCACTTCGGTGCCTTTATAGCCAAAGGTGGAAAGAAGGCCGGGCATGGAGGTTATTACATACATGTCGAACCCGACAATTGCTTTATCGGTGGCGGTGTATGGCGTCCCGATCCAAAGCTTTTGAAGAAGCTTCGCCAGAATGTATACGTACACATTGATGAGTTCTTACAGATTATCGAAAACAAAGACTTTAAAAAGTTATACCATTCTTTTGATACGGAAGAAGCATTGAAAACGGTTCCGCGTGAGTTCCCAAAAGACTTTTCCCATCCCGAACTGCTAAAACTAAAGCACTTTGTCGTAAGTAAAGAAGTAGACGAAGCTTTCTTTGATAAAAAGGATTGGCTCAATGAGGTAATTCATGACTTCGAAGTTTTAAAACCGATGAATGACTTCCTCAATTACGTTGTGGATGAATACAAAGAGGATCTATAGGAATTATCGATAAAGCTACCGCGCAAAAGCAGGCTGGATTCTGAAATATATGATTATATTTGTTTGGTAATCAAATAAACAAAAACTAGCTCAAAGCTTATTATTATCAATGAAAGGCATTATCATTACAACGTTCTTATCTTGTGCTATTTATACCGGTGCCGCAAGCACGGCTTCGAGCATAACAACGCCCATTGAGAATATTCAATCAGAATCACATCCTGCTTCAAAATACTTTCTCGACAACTGCTTCTCGATGCTAAAGAATAAGACAAAGGAAAAGAAACTTTCGTCTATCGAGAATCCGTTTATTCGCAACGCAGCTCTGCAGATGCTTAACGGTACCTACGCATATGCGTATCGTGTGCAAGAATACAAGGCATATCCGAATCCGGCAGAAGAACAAAAATACTTCAAAACCGGTGCCTATAGTTACTTTGACAACCCTACCGGTATCTGCTTTGAGCAGGGCGAAGAGGTTGTTGTTGCCGTAAGCGATACTCAGAATGCTCCCATCTCATTGCGCATTCATAACTTTGGAAAAGAAGGCGGCGACAGTCTTTACGAGCTCAAACCCGGGTTGAATACATTCAAAGCAGCAAACAAAGGACTTGCATACATCCAATACTTTACGCCGATGTACGTACAAGCTCCCGAAATCAAGATAAACATAATGACGGGGCGCGTAAACGGAATCTTCGACACATCTAAATCGAATGCTGATTGGCAGTCTTTGCTTGCTGCGGCACAATCGGATGTAATCGATATCGTTGGCGATCGCGTACATCTGGTCTATTCGGTAGCAAGTCTGAAGCAATATTGTCCCAACAAAGGAAGAGAACTTCTCGGAATATACGATTCAATCATTGCAATACAGCAAGACTTGATGGGCTACAACCTACAAGGAAGAAAGCCGGCAAACCGTATGCTGGGTCGTGTTGTATGGGATGGTTATATGTATGCCGACGAGCTTGGTGCTGCTTTCCATGAAGAAACCATGGGCGAACTAGCAGACGTTTCGAAGGTGAAGTCTAATGTGTGGGGTATCGCACACGAGTTTGGTCACGTGAATCAAGTGCATCCCAATCTCTGCTGGACAGGGACTACGGAAGTTACCAATAATATCTTCTCTGCCTGGACTCAGTATCTCTTTACTCCCAATGCATTGCGCCTTGAGCATGAAAAGATGAAAGGTTACTCGCTCGACCAATCCGGCGAACGCTTCAATACTTATCTCGAAAGCGCGCTTATACGTAATGAAGAATGGCTTACGCAAGCAGGCCCCGATCGTTGGGATCGCTTCAATGGCAAAGACTGGGGAGGTGATCACTTTGTAAAGCTTTGTCCGCTTTGGCAATTACAACTCTTCTTTGGTGTAGCGGGCAAAGGGAATACGTGGGCAACGCCCGACCTCTATCCCAACCTATTTGCGCTATCTCGCGAAGACAACAATACACAAAGCAGTGGCCGCAGTCAGTTGCTTTTCGTAAAACGTATTTGTGATATCTCACGTCGCGATATGACCGACTTCTTTGTGCGTACCGGCTTTTTGCGTCCTATCGATAAATACATCGACGATTATACACCGGGGCAACATACCATTACACAGGCACAAATTGATGATCTCATTGCATATGCCAAGCGATACAAGAAACCCGAATCGCCGGTTATCTATTACATTTCGGGCAATAGCATAGACGCTTTTCGCCGAATGAAAAAGATCGAAGGCACGCACGGCAAAGGCTATACCATTACAGATGGTAAGATGATCATTGATCACGACGCCTGGAAAAATGTGGTTGCCTTTGAGATTTATACGCATCGTAACTTACGCAAGATTGTAATGGTAGGAAGCGGCAGCAATGACAACAGCTTCACGGCGTTGCCTTATTTACCGGATGCGACTCGTGTAGAAGCAGTTGCTTGGAATGGCAAACGCCGTCTTGTGTATGGAAGTCGTTAAAAATCGAATCTCGACTTAATAAATGTGCGTTTACATAATCCTTTTGTCGTTTTACATTGTTTAAAGAATGAAGAGCAATTGTATACCAATTAAAACGTACAACTATGGGGTTGAGAGTTAAAATATTTGCTAACGCAGATCTGGTTGCCGTGGAAAGGCAGTTAAAGGAATTCCTTAGTCAGGGAATTTTGATTGAGCAAGTAACACAGTGTTACGCAAACCATTTATGGGTGTTTACTATTTTCTATCGATTAGAACATCCCGAACAAGAAACAGTAGATGAGTCGAGTCAAGAGTTTATGACAACGAATGCCGAAGGACTTTTTACCGACTATCCGCGCATTTAGTCATGACAAAACGATTTGATGCATTTGCCCTAATTGTTTGTAAAAAAAGAACCTCTCTAATTATCAATAGCGATGATTAGAGAGGTTCTTGCTTTATCCCCGGATCTCTATTGAAGAAGATCCGTTCATATTCTTTTGTATATGTATTTGTACAGCGATGCGTTCGGTCATTTCTTGTACGTGCGATATAACCCCCACTTTACGACCATGTGCATGCAAGCATTCGAGCGCATCCATTGCTACACGTAAGGTTTCGGAATCAAGTGAGCCAAACCCTTCATCGATGAATAGCGATTCCACTTTCATTCGATTCGACGACAAAGAAGCCAATCCCAAAGCCAATCCCAACGAAACAAGGAAAGTCTCACCACCCGAAAGCGTATGGATACTTCGTTTCTCGTCACAAATGTCGTGATCGATAATTTGAAGTGCCAGCGTATCCGGGATACGTTCGAGCGCGTATCGCTTGTTTAGAATACGAAGATGCACGTTGGCATATTTCAACAAAATGTCGAGTGTGTGCTGTTGTGCAATGCGCTGAAACTTCTTTCCGTCTGCCGATCCGGCCAAATCATTGAGCTTTGCCCACTTATCAAGCACGGCTTGCTTTTGTTTTCTTTGCTCAAGCAGCTCCTTATTCAGCTTTCTGTTCTTCTCGTCTTGCAATAAAACCGTTTTCATCGAATCTATCTGCTTGGTGAGCGCAAGCATCAACTCGGTAAGCTCTTTATTGCGAAGTTGCAAAGCCTCGCGCTCTTCGTCGGTTTTATCCGTAAAGCGTTGACGAGCTTTGTAGTCGTTGAGCGCCTGCAAGCGTTCGTTATATCCTATTTCTAGTTTAGACCTTTTGTCGAACAACTCTTTTACAAACGCTCGCTCTTGATCCGCCTCAGCTTTATTCCAACGTAACAAATCCAAAACGGCATCTAGCGTAAACGATTCATTGCTTGTTTGGCTTGCTGTTTCCGTAAATGTAGCAAGCTGCTGTTGTTTTGTCGCGATTTGTTTTTGCAGGCTTTCTTGATCTTGTTTCAACTGACTTTGAATACCCGAAAGCAACTTCAACGCTTTGTCTGTCTCATTGCATTGCTTTTGTAACGACTCGTATTGCGATTGGGCATCTTTTGCTTCCTTTTTCATTTGCTCCAGAACCACTTCTACAGCCTTACCTTCTAATAACACGTTACGCTGTTTCTTGAGCTGCTCCAAGTCATTGACACGCTGCTTATAAGTCGTTTCGGCCTGTTGCAATTGTTCGGTAATATGCACAAGTAAGTTGTCTTTCGCTTTCAGCGTTTCTTCTTGTTTCTCAATTTCGTGCTTCAATTGCACCGACGAAGTGGTAGCTTCTTTCCACTTCTCCACAAAGTGCTTCAGTTGAGTAAAGAACGTTGAGGCGGATTCGTTCCAGCTTTTAATCCATTCAGGATTAGGGAAGTATTGAGAAACAGCATCGATGTTTTCATTATATATAGCTGTTTCTTTGGTGACAGAAACCATTAAATTACCGATTTCATCGCTGTAAGAAACGGACAAGAGCTTGGCTTTATCGCAAGCGGACTTACTGGTTGCGCTTTGAGAGGTCATTGTTTTTACCTCTGTTTGCAAGGCGTCTCGCTGCTGTTGAGTCTTGCGAACGAACTGTTCCTGTGCTGCTAACGATGAAAGCGCTTCTTTTATTTGCCCGATGAATACGTCGAGTTGATCGGCAAACGCAGCCGCTTTTGTATCAACAGCCGCTAGTTGTGCCGTTTTCAGCAGAGCATTGTTCGCATTTTCAAGCTGAAGCAAAGCCTCGTCTAGCTGAGTTACATCCGGAAGCTGATTTAGCGTATTGGTATTGAAGGCAAGACGTTGCTTGTATCCCTCCATATGAATTTGCCAAGCTTCGTACGTTTTACGGGCAGATGCTACTTCTTGTTCCAACGTATGCATCGCTTCGTCGAGCTGAGCATTACCTGCACGATAAGGATGCTCCGTACTTCCGCAAACCGGACAAGGCATTCCTTCGGCAAGCGTATTACGCATCGTTTCGCAATTATCCGAAATGGCCAATTGCATGCGTTGCTGTATCTGTTCCGCCTTTACCTTAGCGGCAGCGAGAGATACACCCTCTTGCTCTTCTGCGGCAATGCGCTCACGACATTCGGCAATAGCTTTCTCACATTCGGTACGTTTGGTCAGTACTCCATTGCGCTGCTTTAGTTGCTGAGCGTAGAGTTGCACGTTCGACTTCAAGGTCAGTAAAGCATCGGCTCTTTGTTGCAGTTGATCGCGTTTTGTACTCATCGCATCCGAATCAAATGCAGCCAATTGAGCATTCAATTCAGCTAGGGTTTTCTCTTTTTCCTCGATGCGCGTTGTTTGTTCTCCTATTTCTTTCTCAAGCAAAGCAATGGTTGCTTGGGTATTTGCCAACAAATCTTCTTTCTCTTTCTTGGTAGCAAGGAGCGCGTCGCTATTCTTCTTTGCGGCAGTAGCATTGCGTAGTAAAACCGAAATCACATCGAAATTGGCAGCTACTTGTTCTTTCTCTTTATACAATTCAATCCAAGCATCAACCGTTTTCAGGTTATCATGTAACTTCTGTATGGCAGTTTGCTGATCGGTTTTCTCTTTTCGAGCTGTTTCGGTCTTAGCCAATGTACCATCGAGCGCCTCTTTCTCTTTTTTCAGATCAAGCGAAAGTGTCTCCATTTGCACATCCAGAGCCTGAGCCTTTGTTATTTCGGGAGCTTTGAGATCATGCTGTTGCTTCAAAGCCACAACGGCATCCCCGGCTTGTGTACATGTAGTAGTAAGACTCGTTAGCTTTGATTGTAAGGTTTCGATATTAGCTTGTGTTTCCGCGGCTTTCGCTTCCGAGTCCTTCAATTGATTCGAAGCAATAGTCAGCGCATTGTAATCTTCACGTGCCGGCTCTACCAAATCAAGACGTTGTACATGGCTAATACGAGCGCTGTGTGAAGCGATCAATGCATGTTGTTCTTGCAAAGAGGTATTGAGACGCTGCAATTGTACGTGCTGACTGTCTACTTCATTGATCACCTCTTGCAGTTTGCTTAGTTGCTCTTTCTCTTGTGTTTGAGCAGCTTGCTGTTCGATGAAACCGTTGAGTTCTGCCTCCATACCCGAACGAACCTCGTCGTCGAGCAATTCGTTTGCGCCGATTTTTTGCGCCAAAGCATCGTAGTCGGCCTTCACGGCAGCAAAATGATTGTAAATCAAGCCCGATATCTTCGAGTAAATATCTGTGCCGGTAAGTTTCTCAAGCAATTCGGACTTCTCATTCTGATCTGCTTTGAGGAAAGTAGCAAACTCACCTTGTGCCAACAAGATAGAGCGGGTAAACTGATGAAAGGTAAGCCCCAACAGATCGATGATACGGTTCCAAAGTTCGCTTTTTGTTCCCGAAACCGCACTGTCTGCCGTAAGGTTATACAATTCAACATCGGCATTTTGCAATTTACCGTCGATACGGTTACGAGCACGTTTTACCGACCAACGCGAACGATACACGTTGCCATCTACCGAAAGGAAATCAACCTCGGCATAGCCCGAAGACGTACCTCGGCGAAGCAAGTTGCGAGCATCGCCCTGCTGCAATACGTTCTGTTTGCTCTCTCCTCGTGAGTTTTCAATCACGTCTACAATGGAAACATTTCCGCGAGCACTTTGCAAGCGCGGCGTAGTACCGTATAATGCCAGGCACATGGTATCGAGTAGCGAACTCTTACCTGCGCCGGTAGCTCCTGTTATTGCAAAAATACCGGCCGAAACCAACGGTTCTACCGTAAAATCTACCTCAAACTTTCCTTCCAGAGAAGCTATGTTGCAGCCTCTTATCGCTAGTATCTTCATATCAGTCTTCTTGTGTAGCGTATGCTTCGGTTAGTATCTCTTCAAACAATAGTTGCATATCCTGCGGAATCTCTTCACCGTATTTACGACGGTAATAATCGGTAAGTAAAACACTCGGATCAATGTCGAGCGATTCGTTTTCGAGTTGTTCGAAATCAGAGAATGCCTCATCTATATTCGGATTATGCACCGAAATACGTGCGAGTTTGCAGGTTTTGTCTTTCAGTGCCTCCTCAATCTGATAACGCATCGTAGGGTTTGGCTCGGTATTGAGCACACGAACTTCGAGATACGGCGCGTCTACAAACGGAGATGCATCAAACGTCCAGTCGCGCAGTTGCTCCAGTACCACATCGAGCGGTTCGGGCTTGGCGGGAATACGTACAAGCGGAGCAAAAAGCGGAATTGCTATTTTCTGCGGTTCTATCGTTGTATTCCCATCTATCGTTAGCTTAAGTACCTGATGCGCATAACCTATTTCAGAGAAAGACATTGGCAGCGGCGAACCGGCATAACGTACGATGCCGCGACGATCTATTCGCTGCGACTTATGAATGTGACCAAGCGCAAGGTATGAGATAGCTTCGTCGAACTGATCGGCATTGACGTATTCGAGTCCGCCCATAATGGCACGCTCGCTGTTATCATCGGCCGAAGTTTCGGACCCCAGTACGTGCATGTGTCCCGTTGCAATCAAAGGTAAACCGTCACCTTTGGCAAGTGCCGCATTTGTAAGCTCTTTGTAAATCTGCAACACACCCTCGGCATACGAAACCTCTTGTTCACGTGTAGCGTGCAAGTAGTCGCCCTGACGCACAAAAGGCACAGCCAAGCAATAAGCCTGTTTGTTTCCTGCTGCGTTATAAAGCGGAATGATGTGTGCTTCCGCATCTATTTCCCTGTTTTCAAGTCGGTTTACTTTACCTACCACATGCACGCCCATGCTTTCGAGAATGGCGTTTGTGGTTTCGAGTCGAGAGGGAGAATCATGATTGCCCGCTATGACTACCACTTGCACATGCGGAAAACGTGTCTTTAGCTCTTGTAGAAAAGCATAATACATTTGCTGTGCCACGGCCGACGGATTTGCGACATCAAAGACATCGCCCGCAATAAGCAGTACAT
>X396_Morelets_crocodile__coassemble_2_pt1 | contig 39750 bp, 33 predicted proteins | sample X396_Morelets_crocodile__metabat2_low_PE_001 | metagenome-assembled genome bin X396_Morelets_crocodile | reverse complement strand
GTTTATCTTGTCGGCGATCATTTGCTCGCGCTGAATGTATCCGTCGTACTTCATCAAAATTTCTGCCGCTTCAATGATTTCCGCTTTTCTATTTTCCGGAGTTTTATCAAGCTCTTCTTTGAAGGCCGGAACCATTTCGGCGATATCGTATAGATTCAATTGCGGACGCAAAACAAGATCATAAAGCTTGCAACCTTGCTTAAGCGGAGAGGTGCCACGTTGTTCGAGCGCTTCGTTTATGTATTGAGGTTTGATCGAATAAGTCTTCGCAAACTCAATGATACGATCTCGATGCGCACGCTTCTCAACAAGTAGGTCGTAGCGTTCTTGCGTTGCTAGTCCGAGGTTGAAACCTTTTTCGGTTAGTCGCATATCGGCATCATCTTGGCGAAGCAAGATACGATACTCGGCACGAGAAGTAAACATACGGTACGGTTCATCTACACCTTTTGTTACAAGGTCGTCGATAAGTACACCGATATAGGCTTCGTCGCGTCCCAATACAAATGGCTCTCCGTCGATGCTTTTTTGGTGGGCATTGATCCCCGCCATCAAACCTTGTCCGGCTGCTTCTTCATATCCGGTAGTTCCGTTGATCTGTCCGGCAAAGAAAAGGTTTTCGATTTGCTTCGTCTCGAGTGTATGCTTCAACTGCGTTGGCGGGAAGTAATCGTATTCGATTGCATATCCCGGACGGTAGATGTGTACATCTTTCAATGCCGGTACTTTCTTCAATGCTTCGAGCTGTACTTCGAGTGGAAGTGAAGAAGAGAATCCATTTAGATAATACTCTTGCGTATTTTCTCCTTCGGGCTCTAGAAACAGTTGATGTCTTTCGCGCTCTGCAAAGGTAACGATCTTCGTTTCGATACTTGGGCAATAGCGCGGACCGATACTTTGAATTTGTCCGTTGTAAAGAGGCGAGTCGTCGAGACCGCTTCTCAATATCTCGTGTACTTCCGGATTGGTGTAAACCATCCAGCAGCTGCGTTGTCTAAGTGTCTTTGGCTCGTGAGTAAGGTAAGAGAACTTGTGAAAGTCCATGTCGCCTGTGTGCTCTTCGGCCAGTTCAAAGTTGATGCTTCTACCGTCGATACGAACAGGAGTTCCCGTTTTCATACGTCCGGCTTCCATGCCAAGCTCAACCAATTGTTCGGTAATACCGCTTGTTGCCGGCTCGGCCATACGACCGCCGCCAAATTGCTGGCGTCCGATGTGGATCAGTCCGTTTAGGAAAGTTCCGTTGGTAAGGACTACTGTTTTGGCATAAAACTCAACTCCCATATACGTGCGCACGCCTTTCACAACGTTGTCTTCAACAATCAGATTGCGAACCGCATCTTGCCACATGTATAGGTTTGGCGTATTTTCAATTACTTCTCTCCATTCGTTGCTAAACTTCTCGCGGTCGCTTTGCGCTCTCGGGCTCCACATTGCAGGTCCTTTAGAGCAGTTAAGCATTCGGAATTGGATAGCTGTTTTGTCGGTGATAACACCCATGTTACCGCCCAACGCATCTATCTCACGCACGATTTGGCCTTTGGCGATACCGCCCACGGCAGGATTGCAACTCATTTGTGCAATCTTGTTCATATCCATTGTGATGAGAAGCGTCTTCGAACCGAGGTTTGCCGCAGCTGTTGCTGCCTCGCAACCGGCATGTCCGGCACCGACTACAATTACGTCGTATTTAAAATCCATATTTTTTGCTCATGTAAACTCGAATGCAAATATACTATATCTCAAGCATTCAGAGTGATGCCGTATTGTTTAATAACGCTAAAGCTTCGTTCTCTTTAGCTGTCATGTTTTCTCTTTCGCCCGGACCTTTGTCATCGATGCCGCAAAGATGCAGAATGCCGTGAATAATGATTCGGTGCAACTCTTGGTCGAACGTAACACCAAACTCCTCCGCGTTGCTTTTTACGGTATCAAGGCTGATAAACACGTCACCGTTGACAACGCCATCTTCGGTATAGTCGAACGTGATGATGTCGGTATAATAATCGTGTTGAAGATACTCTTTGTTTACTTCAAGGATCTTCTCATCCGAACAAAAGATGTAAGCAACATCGCCCACCTTCATTTGGTGAAGTGCCGCTACTTCGCGAATCCATTTTGTCGTTTCTCTGCGTTTAAGTGAAGGCATCTTTATATCCTCCGCGTAATAACTTACTGCCATATCGTTGTAATTATATAATTTGAAAGAACAAGTACGCAATTACAATTGGCGCGATGATACCGAACAAATCGGCAAGCAACGAGCATGAAATTGTGTAGCGCGTGTTTTTAACCCCGATGCTACCGTAATAAACGGCCACGATATAAAACGTGGTGTCGGTAGCCCCTTGGAATATACATGAGAGTCGGCCCACGAAAGAGTCGGCTCCGTAATGATTCATCGTATCAATCATCAGACCGCGCGCACCGCTACCGCTTAGCGGTTTCATAAATGCGGTAGGCAAAGCAGCCACAAAGTCGCTGTTCATACCCATTGCGGTAAACAAAGCAGCGATTCCATCGATCAGGTAATCCATCGCGCCCGATGCTCGAAACATCCCAATGCTCACGAGTATTGCCACCAGATACGGAATGATTGTAACGGCCGTTTTGAATCCGTCTTTCGCCCCTTCGATAAACGAGTCGTATACATTTATCTTCTTTCTTACCGCACTTATTATAAAACCAACGATCACTCCAAAAAGTATTAAATTGGCTATAAAAGATGAATAAAGCGAAACCTCTTCTTGCGTCATACGATTGAACGCATACAACGAGCCTACGATGATTGCGGTAATAATACCGAAGAAAGACATCAGTGTCTTGTCAAATATCTTGATACGTTGCTTGATGCAAACGGCAATAATGCCGGCAACCGTAGCAGCGAACGTTGCAATTAATATCGGAAGGAAAACGTCGGACGGATTAGTGGCTCCGAGTTGAGCGCGGTACGCCATTACACTGATCGGAATGAGCGTAAGTCCCGACGCGTTGAGAACAAGAAACATGATCATCGGATCGGATGCCGCGTCTTTCTGCTTGTTTAGTTCTTGCATCTCCTGCATCGCTTTCAGTCCCATCGGTGTGGCCGCGTTGTCGAGACCCAGCAAATTGGCCGAGATGTTCATAAAGATCGAACCCGTAGCCGGATGGTCTTTGGGCAGTGATGGGAATAACTTTCCGAAAAGCGGTGCAGCCAATCGGGCAAACATCTGAACCATGCCTCCGTTTTCTCCGATCTTCATGATCCCCAACCAAAGAGTTAAGACTCCCGTTAGTCCGAGCGAAATCTCGAAAGCACTCTTGGCCGTCGTAAACGAGCTGTTGATTATTTCGCCGAAGATAGCGAGATCACCGAGGAAGATCGCTTTACCGATTGCAACGACAAAAGCGATCAGGAAGAATGAAATCCAAATGTAGTTTAAAACCATCCTGCAAGATATGATTAAGCGGTTCGTTATATCTGTGTGAAATCTTTAAAACGAAGATAGAGCTTTTTGCGCTGAACACAGAGCGGTAGCTTCGAAATATTGCAAGGAATCAAATTTAAATAAAATACATTGTCTGTATGTTTCGATCAAAAGAGCCTCAATTATATAAACGCAAACATGCACGACTATGCAGTCATAACAACAAAGGTTCTTTGCGCGAACAACGAAGATTGCACTTTTTCTACGTGAGCTTAAAAACCATGCAAGGTTTTGTTTTCTGAGAATTCAATATATCCGTACAACTGTTCGTCGCAAATCAAATACGCAATTCTCAGCGAGTTTAGACCCGTTGTTAAAGGTGTAATATTTAGTTGTTCATATAGTATATAAATGCTCAAGGTTATGCTTATAAACGAATTGTTGATAACCTTGTTAATAGTTATGCTTTCGTCTAATTATGAGTATATTGACAACGTTGATAGCTGTTAATAACTAACGTATATTATCATAACTACCGGCTCTAAAATTACACCAAAACACAACCTTTCAATTCCTGCAAAAAGGACCAGAAATAACGTTTTCAATGAAGACAAAAGTAGACTATCTTTGGGGCAATAAAAGCAACAACGATGACTACACACACTCAGGATTCGAAAACGAAATCGGTAAGTAACGAAACCGGCACAACCGAGATTATTTGCACGGCAAAGGAGATCGAAAATACATTGCAGTTCTTAGGAAACGAAGAGAAAGCAAAGCACCTGATGCGTTTCTTCAAAACCGGAAAAGGACAATACGGCGAAGGCGATCTATTTCTTGGCATTGTTGTACCCGAATCGCGCAAAGTAGCCAAAGCCTATCAAGCAACTCCGATAGACGAAATCAAGATACTTATACAATCTCCTTTACATGAATGCAGATTGGTAGCATTGATGATCTTGATCGAGCAATATAAAAAAGCAAGTGATACATACCGAGAAGAGATTGTTCAATTCTATCTTGCGCACACCAACTACATCAACAACTGGGATCTGGTAGACTTATCGGCCGATAAGATCTTGGGGGCATACCTCAAAGAGCGCGACCGTGATCTGTTGTACCAACTTGCAAAAAGCAGTCTGCTTTGGGAGCAACGCATTTCCATTGTAACTACGCTAGCCTTTGTGCGCAAAGGTGATCTCGACGACGCCTTGCAGTTGGCTCGCATACTTGTCTATCACGAGCACGATCTGATGCGCAAAGCCGTAGGATGGGTATTGCGGGAAGTAGGAAAGAAAGACCGCGAACGCTTGTGCCTATTTCTAGATGAATTTGCGGCAACGATGCCCCGCACGGCATTGCGTTATGCCATCGAACATTTTGACGAATCGAAACGCCAGTACTATATGAATTTGGCCAAGCAGAAATAGATTCGTTGATATTGAGCAGCTTATAAATTGCACGTCTCATTTTCTTTTGTACTTTTGTGAAGTAATCTTAATCTATAGCTCCTTGTTTGATAAGCGATTATCAAGATAAGGATCATTATTCGGACCAAATAATAACTTCAAAAACTACAAAGCGAATGAGCATGAAAAACATGGTACAGACCATCGGTCTGTTCGTTTTACTATTTGCAACGCAAATCGTGTATGCAGAGAACCCGCGAGCTATTAAGCTCGACACTCCAAAAAGAGCAGCCGGACAAACGGATGTATTAAAGTTGGCCTGTGATCCTATCCCCACCGTTCGAGTCGCATTTATCGGATTAGGCAATCGAGGAAGCGGAGCCGTTTATCGTTTTATGTCGCTCGAAGGCGTAGAGGTAAAAGCACTGTGTGATGTTGTTCCCGAGAAAGTGGAGCGGGCGCAAAACACCCTCAAGAAGAACAACCATCAACCGGCCGATGCCTATACAGACAAAAACGACTGGAAGAAAGTGTGCGAACGAGACGACATCGACTTGATTTACATTTGCACACCATGGTTGGCCCATACACCGATGGCCGTTTATGCCATGAAGCAAGGCAAGCATGTGGCGATAGAAGTTCCGGCTGCCATGTCGGTAAGCGAATGTTGGGACCTTGTGAATACTGCCGAGCAAACACGTCGTCACTGCATGATGCTCGAAAACTGTTGTTATGATTTCTTCGAAATGGCAACGCTCAACATGGCACAACAAGGCAAGTTTGGCGACATTGTACACGGCGAAGGAGCATACATCCATGATTTGCGCTCATCCAACTTCGACGAGAATGCCTATTATAATATGTGGCGACTCGATTACAATGCCAAGCACAACGGCAACTTGTATCCGACGCACGGACTAGGTCCCATCTGCCAAATCATGAACATTCACCGCGGAGACAAAATGAACTACCTCGTTTCGGTATCTTCAGATCAGAAAGGGATGACCCAATATGCCGAGAATAAATTTGGCAAAGACTCGAAGCAAGCCAAAGGAAACTATGCACGCGGCGATATGAATACCACGATCATCCGTACCGAGAAAGGAAAAACCATTATGGTGCAACACGATGTAACCAGTCCGCGTCCGTATAGCCGACTGCATACCGTAAGCGGCACCAAAGGATATTGCCAAAAGTATCCGATGGAAGGATTGGCTTTTGATCCGAATGCGCATGGCTTCTTGAACGACGAACAACGCAAACAAGTACTTGCGGAATATGAACATCCGATAACAAAGGAAGTCGGAGAAAAAGCCCGTAAAGTAGGAGGCCATGGCGGAATGGACTTCATCATGGACTACCGTCTTGTTTACTGTTTGCGCAACGGATTGCCACTCGACCAAGATGTATATGACGCGGCCGAATGGTCGTGTTTGACAGAGCTCACCGAGTTGTCGGTAAAGAACGGAAGTATTCCGGTAGAAATACCCGACTTTACACGTGGCGCGTGGAACAAGTTGCAAGGACTAACCTTTGCCGAATAAACGAAAATATCAGATAATGAAAGGAGGTCTTCAGTCATGAGGATCTCCTTTTTTGTGTCGCATATCCACAGATATCCACAATCTGTTGATAACTGGATAGACTCTTGAGCACAAGAGAACTAGATCTGTAAAAAAGCATTGCATGCTAACGTTATCAACAGTTGTGAATAACGTTGTTGAGTTTATAAATCTTGCCGGTTGTTAACAGCTATGAAGACGACCTTATAAACCTGTGGCAAATGGAAAAGATTATGTACGTTTGTAAGAGATTAACAAGTGAGCTATGAACGACAGTTTTGACATACGCGACCAGCGTCCCATCGAGAAAGAGCGCGATTACGAAAACGCGTTGCGCCCGTTAGCATTCGAAAACTTTAGCGGTCAGGACAAAGTGGTTGAAAACCTTCAAATCTTTGTAATGGCGGCACGCGTGCGCGGCGAAGCTCTCGATCACGTTTTGTTGCACGGACCTCCCGGATTGGGGAAAACAACATTATCAAATATTATTGCGAACGAACTAGGAGTAGGCTTCAAAGTTACTTCGGGTCCTGTTCTTGATAAACCGGGCGACCTTGCCGGTATCCTAACTTCACTCGAACCGAACGACGTTTTGTTTATCGACGAAATTCACCGTTTGAGTCCGGTTGTTGAAGAATACCTCTATTCGGCAATGGAAGATTACCGCATCGACATCATGATCGACAAAGGACCAAGTGCCCGTTCCATTCAAATCGACTTGAATCCCTTTACACTCGTAGGAGCAACTACACGCAGTGGCTTGTTGACAAGTCCGCTTCGTGCCCGTTTCGGTATCAACATGCACCTCGAGTATTACGATATGGATACGTTGACAAAGATTGTATTGCGTTCGGCCGGTTTGCTCGGAGTAGCATGCGAACAGAGTGCGGCGGTTGAAATAGCCGGTCGTAGTCGCGGAACTCCTCGTATTGCCAACGCCTTGCTTCGTCGTGTGAGAGACTTTGCCCAAGTAAAAGGTTCGGGAGATATCGAAGTTGAGATTGCAAGATATGCACTCGAAGCATTGAACATCGACCGTTACGGACTCGATCAAGTGGACAACAAAGTACTCACAACACTGATCGACAAGTTTGGCGGCGGACCGGTAGGACTTACCACCATCGCAACAGCTTTGGGTGAAGACCCCGGCACCTTGGAAGAAGTGTACGAGCCGTTCTTGATCAAAGAAGGTTTCCTCAAGCGTACACCACGAGGACGAGAAGTTACTGAATTAGCGTATAAACATCTCGGTCGCACTCGCGTGGGTGGAGACCAGGGATTCTTATTTGAATAAAACATTATGGCGGAAGGAATCAAAAACCTTGCGAAAGATACAGCCATATATGGAGTAAGCAGCATAGTGGGGCGATTGCTCAACTGGCTGCTCACTCCGATGTATGTGCGCATGTTTACCGAGAGTGACAACGGTATCATTACCAATCTGTATAGTTGGGTTGCTCTATTGTTTGTAATACTGACTTACGGAATGGAAACCACATTCTTCAGATATATAAATGAGAAAAACACCACCAACACAAACGGAGTTTATGCAACGGCCTTGTCGGCACTAGCTTCTACCTCTGCATTATTTATAGGATTGATTGTCCTCTTTCTCACTCCGATTAGTAAATACCTCGAGTATTCGGATCACAAAGACTACATCATGATCATGGCGGTGATCATTGCAATCGACGCATTCTGTGCGATTCCGTTTGCTTATCTGCGCTATAAAAAGCGAGCCATCAAGTTTGCCACACTGAGACTATTCAATGTCGGAGCTATAATCTTTTTCAACCTTTTCTTTATCATTGCCTGTCCGTGGATATATGAGAAAGCGCCCGCACTTATCAGCTGGTTCTATAATCCCGACTATGGAGTAGGTTATGTGTTCGTATCCAATCTGATTGCCTCGAGTATTATATTACTGTCGCTTATTCCAGATATGTCGGGATTGAAAAGCAAGGCCGATTGGAGTTTGTTGAAGAAGATGCTAAAGTATACCTATCCGATCTTGATACTCGGTATTGCCGGGCAAGCCAACAAAACCATCGGAACAATTCTCTTCCCAATGCTTTTCGACGATCAGCAACGCGAGTTTGCCGATGCGCAATTGGGTATTTACGGAGCCTGCCTTAAGCTAGCCATGGTAATCGTGATGTTTAATCAAGCATTCCGATTTGCGTACGAACCCATTGTTTTTGCCAAGAGCAAAGGAGCCGACAACAAAGTACTTTATTCGGAAGCGATGAAATACTTTATCATCTTTTCTTTGTTAATATTTATAGGAGTGATGTTTTACATCGACATCTTCAAGCTATTGGTTACTCCCGAATACTATGTAGGGTTGCCGGTAGTACCGTTGGTCATGATGGGAGAAACATTCTTCGGTATTTATTTCAACCTGTCGTTGTGGTATAAACTAATCGACAAAACGGAGTGGGGAGCTTACTTCTCATTTACCGGATTGGCCATTACCATTGCGATACTTGTAGCATTTGTTCCCGTTTATGGCTTTATGGCCTGTGCGTGGGCATCGCTTATTTGCAACCTGGTTATGATGTTGGCTTCTTACTTTATCGGGCAAAAGAAGTATCCGATCAAGTACGATTTGAAATCGTTCTTCATTTACTTTTCGTTGGCAATGGTATTGTATGCCATCGGAATGTATCTGCCTATCGATAACTTATTCTTAAAACTCGCCGCACGTACCGGATTGCTATTCATTTATATTGCTTTTATGGTAAAGCGCGACTTACCATTGTCGCATGTACCGATCATTAATAAATTTATCAAGTAATCTAATTGCCACTATTGTATTATGGAACGATTCAAGGTGTATTTTTCGATCAAAGAATTCCTCAAGCGTATTCTTGATATTCACCAAGAGAAAGACGACGAACGCGCAACAATAGACAGTATCTACAAAGGTGTTGAGTTTAGAGGAGCGAACTTGTGGGTTTTGATCTTTGCAACATTTATTGCATCGCTGGGACTAAATACCAACTCGACGGCTGTTATTATCGGTGCCATGTTGATCTCTCCACTCATGGGACCCATCATGGGATTCGGTCTTGGATTGGGGATTAATGATATAGACTTGATCAAGAAATCGGCCAAGAACTATGCCATTGCTACGTTATTTAGTGTACTTACCTCTACAATCTACTTCTTGCTATCACCTTTGAGTGAAGCGCAATCGGAGTTATTGGCTCGTACACAACCCACCATTTATGACGTACTCATCGCATTGTTTGGTGGTTTGGCAGGTATTGTAGCCAGTTCAACCAAGCTCAAAGGGAATGTAATTCCGGGTGTTGCCATTGCGACCGCCTTGATGCCACCTTTGTGTACGGCAGGTTTCGGATTGGCAACGGGCAATTTCTTTTATTTCTTCGGAGCCTTCTATTTATACTTTATCAACACCGTATTCATCAGTTTATCTACACTGATCGTGGTACGTCTGTTGCGCTTCTCCAAGATATCACTTATCGACAAAGTAAAGGAGAAACGAGTAGCACGCTATATTGGAGTGATTGTATTCTTTACCATTGTTCCCAGTCTTTTCTTAAGTTATAATATGATCCGCACATCCTTCTTGAACTCACAGGTTTCGGTCTATGTAGCAAAAGAATTAGACTTTCCGGGTACACAGATTATCAGTAAGAAAGTTCTTTTCAATGGCAACGACAAAGAGCTAAAGGTGGTATTGGTAGGAGATAAAGTGCCCGAAATGGCAATCGACGTAGCGCAAAAGAAGCTAAAAGACTATGGTCTTGGCAACATGACACTGGTGGTACAACAAGGATTCTCAGGTCCTGATACCGACATCAACGAACTGAAGTCGATGGTATTGACCGACCTTTACAAATCGGGCGAGCAAACCATTCAACAAAAAGATCAGATGATCGACTCGCTGCAACGCAGTCTCGAGTCGTATCGTACCGTCTCTGAATTGAGCTTTTCGCTAGCTCCGGAGATGAAAGTCTTGTTTCCTTCGGTACAAGATGTTTCGATCAATAAATCTGAAATCGTAAATTTGAACACCCAAAAAGCCGATACCTTGATCCTTGTATATTTGAAGATAGAAGGACGAATGGATCAAGCACAACGTGAGAAGATCAAAGAGTGGTTGTCGGCACGAACGGAAGTAAGCAACGTGAAATTAATTATAGAATAACACAACAACATGAAGTATTTTAAAAGTTTATGGATGGCAGGAGCCTTGGCTCTTGCTGCACAAGGAGCTTATGCAGACGAGGGAATGTATCTGCTAAATGAGCTGAACAAAAAGAATCTTGAGCAAATGAAAGCGCTCGGATTCACCTTGCCTTATGACAGTCTTTATAGCACAACAAGTCCGTCGGTAAGCGACGCGGTTGTTATATTCGGTGGCGGATGTACCGGTATCGCAGTATCAGATCAAGGGTTGATCTTTACCAATCACCACTGTGGTTACGGAGCTATCCAATCAAAAAGCTCGGTAAAACACGATTACTTGAAAGACGGTTTCGTATCACAATCGATGGAACAAGAGATTCCGATCGAAGGATTGGAAGTACGTTTCCTAAAGAATACGATAGACGTGACCGACCGTATCATGGGTGTGGTAAAATCGACAACCGACGAGTTTACTCGCATGTCGAAAGCCGACTCGGTGATGACAGTGATCAGCGACTCGCTTTCAAAGAAACCATTTGTACAAGCAGAAGTATATTCATATTACTCAAACAACAAATACTACGTTCAAGTATACGAAGTATTTAAAGACGTACGTATGGTATTCGCGCCACCTTCATCAGTTGGTAAGTTTGGTGGTGACACCGACAACTGGATGTGGCCACGTCACACGGGCGACTTCTCTGTATTCCGTGTATATGCCGACGCGAGCAATCAGCCGGCAGAGTTTAACAAAGACAACAAGCCTTACAAACCAAACTACGTACCGGAAGTGTCGTTGAAAGGTTACGAAGAAAACGACTACGCGATGACCATCGGTTTCCCGGGTAGTACACAACGTTACCTATCTTCATGGGGTGTGCAACAACGCATCGACGACTCAAACAAACCACGTATCGAGGTAAGAGGAGAGAAGCAAGACATCTGGAAAGAAGCCATGCGTGCCGACGATGCTACGCGCATCAAGTACGCTTCGAAGTATGCAGGTAGCTCAAACTACTGGAAAAACTCGATCGGTATGAACAAAGGTCTTGCACGTCTTGGGGTAATCGAACGCAAACAAGATATCGAAAAGAACTTCAATACTTGGGTAAATGCAGATCCTGCACGTAAAGAATTGTACGGCGAAGTATTGCCATTGCTAGAGAAAGGATACACAGGTAGCGACTCACTACGCAAAGCGGCAACTTACTTGAGCGAAACAATGATCTCAGGTTGTGAGTTGGTACGTATCGCAAGAGCGGTAGAAAGTATTGACGACAAACAAGCAAACGCACAAGTTCTTGAAGATGCGCAAACCGTATTGGCTCCGATCTTCAAAGACTACGAACCAACATTGGATAAGAAAACCATGGTACGTATGATGGAGTTGTGCGCTAAACGTGTTCCAGCACAATATCAGCCGGAGATTTTCCCTTCAATCATGAAGAAATACAAAGGCGACTTTGCAAAATATGTAGACCATGTGTTTGCTAAAACAAAGCTTACATCGTTGGCTAGCATCGAGAAAGAACTAAGCTCTAAAGGCGGTATCAAGAAATTGCAAAAAGACCCTGCTGTAGAGTTGTCAAACTCTGTAATGATGGCTTACTATGCATTGCAACAAGATCTTGCCGGTTATGCTTACGACATCGAGAAAGGTGAGCGTTTGTTCCTTGCCGGTTTGATGCAGATGTATCCTGACCGTATTTTCTACTCAGACGCCAACTTCACTATGCGTTTAAGCTACGGCTCTATCAAAGGTTACATTCCTTTCGACGCAGCAGAATATGCATACTTTACAACCAGCAAAGGGATCTTGGAAAAACAAAACCCTGAAGACGATGAGTTCTTCGTACAACCTGAAATTCTGGAGCTTATCCGCAAAGAAAACTTCGGTCAGTACGCGAACAAGAATGGTGATTTGAACATTGCGTTCATCTCAAATAACGACATCACCGGTGGTAACTCGGGTAGCCCTGTATTCGATGGCAACGGTCGCTTGATCGGTCTTGCTTTCGACGGCAACTGGGAAGCAATGAGTGGCGATATCGCATTTGAGCCGGCATTGCAACGCACGATCAGTGTAGACATTCGCTATGTATTGTTTATGATCGATCGTTGGGGCAAATGTCCTCGCCTTGTAAACGAATTGAAGCTTTACAAGTAATACGATTTAGATAAATCTATCAAAGCCCGAGACATGATAGCAAAGATCGTGTCTCGGGCTTTTCTTTTACAACGCTTTATAACTTTCATATGCAGCAAATATACATTCACGGCGGACTTGGAAATCAGATGTTTCAATATGCTTTCTACCTATACTTGAAGCAACACATGACTTCGTCGAAAACGCTTTCGCTCGATACCTCTAACTTTCTTTTGTTTCCGCAACACAACGGTTACGAGCTCGATCGTATTTTTGGTATAGAGGGAGCTGTGCCTTTGTCGTTTCGAAATATTGCCCGAATAGGACGGTGGTTTAATTGGAGTGTGCACCGAACCGAACGTAAATACCTCAAGTATTTGCGAAAAAGATATGGATTGATTCGCGAGAAAGCAGAGTTTAAATACGATGCTTCTATGGTGGATCAGTCGGGCTGTTTTGTGGGATATTGGCAGCATCACGATTATTTGGATTCGATTCGGGAGGAGTTGCAACGTACGTTTGTATTTCCCGATTTGATCGATGCACGCGATCTCGATATGACTCGCCTCATGGAACAAACCAACTCGGTAAGCATCCACATTCGCAGAGGCGATTATCTGTTGAGCAAAAACAGTGCACTGCATGTAATCAAAGGGCTCGATTATTATCACCAAGCTATCGAACGCATGCGTGGATTGGTGGATAATCCTACTTTCTTTATTTTCTCTGACGATCCCGAATGGGTGAAAGAGAATCTGGCTTTAGACCAGGCTCATTATATCAACTGGCACAAGCAAGATACGAGTTATATCGACATGCAGCTGATGTCGTTGTGTAAGCATAATATCATAGCCAATAGTACGTTTAGTTTCTGGGGTGCGTGGCTCAACCGAAACAAAGGTAAGGTGGTAATGGCTCCACAGTTTTGGTACGATCGTGTAGAAACGAAAAGTCTTGTACCGCACGATTGGCAGATCATTGCTTTATAAAGAAACCGACACTGTAACTTCTACTAAGATCCTTTTCTGCATGGAACAAGGTATCGGGATGCTTTGATTTAGCATCTTCTTGGTAATAACTAAGCCTTGCGTGGGACCAGAACAGTATTTACATGGGCCGATGTTTGTATTTGTGTGGGCCCAGAACAGTATTTGTGTGGAGGCTCGCAAAGACTGTATCTCATGAGCTCTCGTCTTTGTGACCAGTGGCACAAGGCTTATTTGTAGTAAGGTTTGTCTTTATTAGATACAAAAAAAGGAGTTGTCACACTCGAAACTTGCGTTTCTTGTATGACAACTCCTTTAGGTATGATAGATAAATCTGATGATTAGTATCTGTTTCTTCCTTCGCGTTTGTTGCTACGGCTATATTCTTTGAATTCGCCAGAAGGTTTACGATCTCTGCGGTAACCACCTTCAGATGATCTACGACCTCCTTCAGAAGATCTGCGACCGAAGTCACGACCACCACGACCGCCTTCAGAAGATCTGCGACCAAAGTCACGTCCGCCACGGCCACCACGACCACCTTCTCTAGAACCACCTGCCTTATCGTCAGCGATTTCTACAGAGATACGTTTGCCGTAAAGCTCAGTACCTGTAAGTGATTGCGAAACTTTAGCAGCTTCGTTCTCTTCAACTTCGAAGAACGAGAAGCTCTTCATCAAGTCGATCTTACCGATTCTTACTTTACCTGGGATGTGAATGTTTACAAGTTCGATCAAGTTGTTTGGCATGAAACCATCCATACGACCTACGTTCACAAACATACGCTTGAAGCCTGGAGTAGCAACACGGCCACCACGTTCGCCTCTTTCACCGCGTTCGCCACGCTCTCCGCGAGGACGATCTGCAAGTGTTTCGATTTCTTTTGCTTCTGCGTAATATTTGAAGATACGAGTAAACTCAAGCGTCATAACGCGTTTGATGATATCTTCTTTTTCCAACCAGTCTAACTTGCGGAAAACTGTAGGAAGGAATGTTTCGATTTGAGTTTCGTCTACTTCTGCCTTTTCGATACGGTCTACAAGGCTAAGTAGTTGTTTCTCTGTAATCTCGTTTGCTGTAGGAATAACTCCCGGTTCAAACTTTTTGTTGATGATGCGTTCGATCTCACGGATTTTACCTTTTTCGCGCAAGTGAATGATCGCGATAGAAGTACCCGAACGACCTGCACGACCTGTACGACCGCTTCGGTGTGTGTATGATTCTACGTCATCAGGCAAACCGTAGTTGATTACGTGTGTAAGCGAGTCTACGTCAAGACCACGAGCAGCTACGTCTGTAGCAACAAGTAGTTGGATGTTTTTAACACGGAACTTTTGCATTACGTAGTCACGTTGAGCTTGTGAAAGTTCGCCGTGTAGTGCGTCTGCGTTGTAACCGTCTTGGATCAATTGGTCTGCAATTTCTTGAGTCTCTTTACGAGTACGACAGAAAATGATACCGTAGATATTTGGATTGTAGTCGGCAATACGCTTAAGAGCAAGGTACTTGTCTCTTGCGTGTACCATATACGATACGTGCTTAACGTTTTTAGAGCCTTCGTTTTTGTTACCTACAACGATCTCTTTAGGGTTGTTCATGTATTGTTTTGTGATGCGAGCAATACCTTGAGGCATTGTTGCAGAGAACAACAACATGTTGCGTGAGGTAGGAACTTCAGCAAGGATAGCGTTGATGCTGTCTGTGAAGCCCATGTTTAGCATTTCGTCTGCTTCGTCCATTACCACGCTGCGTACACCTTCCATGTTTACAACCTTACGGTTCATAAGGTCGATAAGACGACCAGGAGTAGCTACGATGATATGTACACCACGTTTCAACGCTCTGATTTGTGTATCAATGCTTGAACCTCCGTATACCGGAAGAACCTTTAGGTGGTCGATATATTTAGAGTAATCGTTTAGATCGTCTGCGATTTGCAAACATAGTTCGCGTGTTGGGCATAGAATAAGAGCCTGAGGCTGTACGTTTGAAACGTCTATTTTTTGTAGTACAGGAAGACCGAAAGCGGCTGTTTTACCTGTTCCTGTTTGTGCTAAAGCAATAACGTCGTTGTCTTCGCCTAATAAGTAAGGAATTACTTCTGCTTGTACTGGCATAGGATTCTCATATCCCATCTCTTGAATTGCCTTTAGTATTGGCGCGGCAACTCCTAATTCTTCAAATGTTTTCAAAATAATTGTATGTAATTATATGTATATATAATGCGAGCATCAAAGGTAGCTATTCGTATTTGAAAACGGATTTAGTTTAATAATAGCTCTCTGAGTTTTGCTCTTTTTCTCGAATCTAGATTCATTTTCTTCTCAAGATAATTGTTGACGGATCCGTAATCTCGTTTGATCGCGTTGAATACGATGTTGAGATTTGCCTCGTTGCAAGAAACCAACGTTGATATTGTTTCTTGTGCTTCGAGATCGAGCTCGTTAAGAAGCTCTTGCGGAAAGGAAAACTTCATATATTGATTGGAAGAAATATAATCTTCGCGGATAGTTTGGTTCGGCATATCCAACGCTGCCATCAAAAAGGCAACTAAAAAGCCGACGCGATCTTTTCCAAGTGTGCATGTATAAAGAATCGGATAATTATCGGGATCTGCAGCAACTTCGATCGCTTTACCAAACTCTTCAGACAAGGAGTCCATGAAACATAAATAGGTATCCTGGATTAGGATATTAGCATCTCCACGACGTAATTTGCGTTTCTTGATGCGATGTAGTACATCGCTACTGCTCATGGCAGTAATCGGAATGCGCACGATTTGGGCGCTGTCGTAGATGAGGGCATTTGTAAAGAAGTCTTCATCATCCCTTAAGTCTACGATGGTTTTAATGCCGAGTCGTTGAAGGCGCTTGTTGTCAATCTCGCAAGGGGTTCCTACTTGCCCGGAGCGATAAATCGTTCCCCATTTCAACTGTTTGTCACCTTTGTTTTTGTATCCGCCAATGTCTCTGAAATTCACTATGTTTTCCATAAGAACATGTCTGTTTGATACAATTTCGGTGTGACCGTTGTCGAATCGAAGAAGGAAGTATCGACGAGAGGTATTGTCTTTTGTAATGTATGTAGATACTCCGTTTTCTACATCGGTTACAATAGCCGGCTTCTCGAGATTGAAATGATTTGGAGTAGATGATACGAAGATCGCTACATTTCCTTTTATGGCAGGAAACGTTTCCCATTTTACTAGGTAGTTCCCGATATTATCACGGCTACAAGCTGTGCGCACCTCAAATGAAGGTTCGGAGCAGCTACACAATACAACCGTCAGAATAAGGAAATATAGGATACGTCTTATCATACTAAAGAAAAACCTTTCGTACAAAAGTAGTCAAACTCTATCGATGTTAGTGTCTTTCTTGAAAATATTTAACGGATGTTCTTATATTCCTCTGCAAATGAGTTGGAAATATAGTTCTCATAACTTTTGCAAACTTCCGTTGATAGGTCTGTAGCTATTTTTATGATCTTATCCCAATCTTGTTCTTGTAGATATTGAATATCGCGCAGTCCGATGTTGTTTTTGAGAAGCCCATAGATAATGCCGGCATTGAATGTATCGCCGGCTCCGATCGATGAAACGGTTTCGATGGGTTCTACATCATATTGCTTGGTAATGTATCCGTTGTAGAGCTTGACACCGTCACTTCCTGAAGTACAGATGCAGTTACGGCAATAGAAGCGGATGTTTCCTTCATATACGGCTTTCGATTCGTCGCATCCGTAGATGTTGACAAAGTCTTCGGTTGATCCGCGCACGATATCGGCGTATTCGAAGTTTTCTATAATCGTTGGCATCAGACGCAATGCTTGATGTGCATGCGGCTTTCTGAAGTTTGGATCGTAAAAGATGATCGCTTTACGCTCTTTGGCATAGTCGAGTATTTCGACAATACGGTTGCGTAGCGAAGGATTCACCGAATAATAAGATCCGATGATAAGAATGTCGTCCTGATTGATGATAGGCAGTTTGACATCTAAGCTTTCGTTGCCTTCTTCTTTGTAGAAGATAAAGTCCGAATCGTTATTCTCGTTCAAGAATGCCAGCGAAACAGGAGTTTTGCGGTCGGCATAGTTCTCGATGTATTCAGTAGACATGTGATTGTCTTGCATGAATTTGCGAATCATTTTGCCGGGTTGATCGTTGCCCAGTTCACTAATGAATGCGGTCTCGACACCCAAACGCTGTAGGGATGTCAAGGTATTGAATACAGAACCGCCCGGAATAGCTTTCTGGGGTTCGTCGTTGCGGAAAATTATATCGAGGATAGACTCTCCGATGCCAATTACTTTTCTCATGCCTGGATTATTATTCTTCTTTACTTTGCTCTCTTGACTTCGTGCCAAGATATCCACCGTGATGACGTTTTGCGTATTCGGTGTTTGAAAAGTTGATTGCCTTCATTGTGTTTACAACAAGGATGTCACCGATTACGGTCATCACTGTTGTTGAAGTGGTTGGTGTAAGACCAAGCGGACATATTTCTTTAGGACCGCCGGTAGGCAAGCAGATGGTTGCTTCTTGTGCAAGCGGGCTTTCGGGATTTCCTGTTATGACAATAAATTTCATGTCAGGGCAAAGGCCGCGTGTAAGATGTACCAATTCAATCAACTCACGTGTTTTCCCAGAATTAGAGATTAACAACATCACGTCTTCTTCTCTGATGAATCCAAGATCGCCATGTTGCGCTTCGCTTGGATGCAAAAAGAATGCAGGAGTTCCGGTAGAGCTAAATGTAGTAGCAATATTTGCTGCGATTTGCCCGGCTTTGCCCATTCCGCTAATTACCAGTTTGCCTCTTTGGTTGTGTACGTGTTCTACGATGAGCGCAACCGCATCGTCAAAAGCTGAAGAAACGGGAATGTTAAGAACGGCTTCGGCTTCTTTTTTTAAGATAGACACTATGTGTTCGTTGTTCATATCTGAGTAATATAATTATACGTTGATAATCACGAGTAAATAATCTCGTAGGAAAAATGGTTTGCAAAAGTATTATTTTAATTTTGCTGCTTCAAATTAGAGAGGGAAAAATATGCATTATCAGTCTCATCTTTTATCAAATGGACTGCGAATCATTCATCTTCCGAGCAATTCGCCCGTATCTTACTGCGGTTTTGGGGTTGCTTCGGGTACAAGAGATGAACTCGCGCGCGAGTTTGGAATGGCTCACTTTGTCGAACATATGCTTTTTAAAGGCACCGACAAACGTAGAGCTTGGCACATTCTGAACCGAATGGAAAATGTGGGAGGCGAACTAAATGCTTATACTACGAAAGAAGAAACCTTTGTGTATTCAATCTTTATGGAAGAACATGTCGGCAGAGCAATTGAGCTGTTGTCGGATTTGGTATTTAATTCTCGCTTCCCCGAGAAAGAACTAGAAAAAGAACTCGATGTAGTTCTAGATGAAATTAACTCGTACAAAGACAACCCATCGGAGCTGTTTTACGATGAGTTCGAGAATCTTCTTTTCAAAGACCATGCGTTAGGACATAACATATTGGGAGAAGAAAGCACACTCAATGAATTTGACCGCGACCTGTCGTTGTCGTTTTATCATAAACATTACGTTGCTTCTAATATGATTTTCTTTTCAATGGGGTCTACTCCATTTAAGAAGATTGTACGTATGGTGGAGTCGTACTGTAAGGATATGCCCGAGGTACAATACAAAAACGACCGGGTTGCACCTCTTTTACAAGAAGCCATTACGAAGGCTGACGTGAAAGATACGTTTCAGGCACATGCGTTTGTGGGAGGTAGATCGTATAGCATGTATGACGAACGTCGCACGGGCTTGTTTTTGTTGAACAATATTCTGGGTGGTCCCGGAATGAACAGTCGACTAAACATTGCATTGCGTGAAAAGAATGGGTTGGTTTACAACGTGGAGTCTAACTTGACACCGTATACCGATACCGGAGTGTTTGGCGTATATTTCGGTTGTGATCAGAAGAATCTCGATAAATGTTTGTCGTTGCTTCACAAAGAACTGCGCAAATTGAGAGAGAACAAACTTTCTACTTCGCAAATCCTGTCGGCCAAGCGTCAGCTTATCGGGCAGTTGGGGGTTTCGGGAGATAACAAAGAAAGTACGTTTCTAGGGTTGGGCAAAAGCTTTATGCACTACAACCGATACGATACGATTGAAGAAGTGTTTAAACGGATCGAGGTTTTGGATGGTAGCATTCTGTGGGATATTGCCAACGAGGTTTTTGACGAGTCTAAATTATACACATTGCTTTATAAAGCGGAAGAGGCTTAATTGCTTTTCGTAAGTAAATAACAAATCCCTGTTTTTGTCTGTTCGGAGTATCCGAGGTGACAAAGACAGGGATTTTATAGTTTCTATTGCCCATCAGAGGGACGAGTCGCGAAGAATAAGCAAACTTTCGGGACCCATATTAAAGAGGAGATCTATAATACTTAAGTTGGGTAGAAAGCCGTGCTTCTGCTGAAATACCTGGTAATACGGAATTGCTTTGAATTCGTTGTCCCATGTATCGAAAGGCTTCTTCGGACTAATCTTCTCACGAAGATCTATAGCGTTTTCTTCAACTACAGTTTGGTATTCGTGCGAATAGCTCACATTGGGTGTGAAATCAATGAGTGAACAGATCATTTCACGAAGTTGTTCATTGTAGTCGAAAAGGAAGTCGTACTTCTTTTCATAAAAGCCTACGAAGTCGTCTTTGTAATATTCAAAGAACGGCGTTGAATTGTAGGCCGATGAGATTGCGTTCCAATGCAGATGACGCCAGTTGCCATGTTCGGCGATACGAATGTCGCGCGTTTTGCATTTAGGCGAGTCAGGCTTTTCGATGGGTATCGAAAGCGGCATTGCGCCGTTTGCCGCCCCAATCATACATCGGTTGCGAAATGTTTGTTTTACGTAATTACAATCCGACTCGATACAAACCTCTTTGTAACTATATAGTTTAGCGTAGTATTGTATCGAGGCCAGATATGCAGTTGAAAGATAAACCTTGCTCATGCGTGTTAGTTATTTTCCGACAGCTGGTATTACTTGTTGTCGACTCTTGTAAACAAGCGGTTCCAACGGATTCTTCCATCTCCCCAGCTTCTGTCTTTATCGATCGACAGCCATACCAATATCGGTTTTCCGATTACATGGTCTTCAGGCACAAATCCCCAATAACGAGAATCGGCCGATTTGTGGCGGTTGTCGCCCAGCATGAAGTAGTAATCGTATTTAAATGTAAATGTAGTTTCCGGCTTACCGTTGATCAAAACGGTTCCGTCTTCTTTAACTTCCAGTGTATTGTTTTCGTAGTTGCGGATGCAACGTGTATACAACTCTAAGTTTTCTTTTGTCAGATTGATCGTAGCACCTTTCTTCGGAATCCAGATCGGACCGTAGTTATCGCGCGTCCAACCGGTGTTAGCTCCTAACGGATACATATCTCCCGAGTTGAAGTTTGGTTCTACCATGATGTTTTTGACAATCCCCGATTGTTGAAGCTTTGCAAGTGCTTCTTGAGTCAAAGGCAAATCGTAAACCGGATTTAGTTCTCCGTTGGCATTCGGTTCAAACCCTAACTTTACAAGGTAGTTCAAATCATTCGGACTTGAAACCAAGTAGCGATCGTCTACACTGATACCCAATGCTCGGAACTGCTCTTCCGTTATCATACCGCCATTGGTTTGAATGAAGTAGTTGAGCTGCATATCTTTCGGATTCTCTAGCTTTTGTCCGTCGATATAAACTTGGTTGTTGATGATCTGAAGCGAATCGCCCGGCATACCGATACAACGTTTTACGTAGTTCTCGCGTTTGTCGACAGGACGATATACGATGTCTCCGAAGATTGCTTTGTTGCTCCAAACTTCTTCGCGTCCGGCTCTATAACAAAGATCATAGTAGTCCGGATTTTGCACCTTTAATGCTACGGTATCACCGGCAGGGAAGTTAAACACGACAATGTTGTTGCGCTCTACCTCACCGAAACCTTTTGCACGTTTGTAACCCCAGTTTGGCCATTCAAGGTATGACTTGGTATTTACAATCGGCAAGGTATTTTGTACCAGCGGGAATGAGATCGGCGTATTCGGAATGCGCGGACCATAACTGAGTTTGCTTACAAACAAGTAATCGCCAACCAACATCGTTTTTTCGAGCGATGAAGTAGGAATCTGGTAGTTTTGAAATACAAACAAGTTGATGATATATACTGCTACTAAAGCGAATGCGATATCTTCAATCCAGTCGAAAGCACTGCGTATTGCAGGGTTCTTTATGTTTCTCCACGCTCTCCAGTTGATGTATTTAGTAAGGTAAAAGTCTGCGATCAATGGCAAGCCAAGTAGCAGCCAAGGGCATGTTACCCACCAGGTAAACAACAGATAAAGTGCGGCTACGATGCCGAACTTGATCCAACTGCGTGTTGTAATCTTCTTCATAATGTTTTAAGACAATTGGTTATTATAATTTAAACATGTCTTGCATGCCCAAGAATCCTTTTTTACCCACGGTAAATTCGGCAGCAAGCACAGCACCTAATGCAAAACCGGTTCTGCTTTTAGCGTCGTGTTTGATGCTGATGTAATCAACTTCAGAATCATAAATAATTTCGTGGATACCAGGTACTTCTCCTTCTCTGATTGCATGGATGGCAATATCGGTAGGCTTTTCTTCTGTTTCAAGATGCCAGTTTGTTTTGCGATCGATGTTTTCGATGATTCCTTCGGCTAGCGTAATTGCTGTACCACTTGGCTCGTCTAGTTTATGGATATGGTGTACTTCTTCCATTTTTACATCATACGATGGGAAGTTGTTCATAATCTTAGCCAAGTATTTATTGAGCGCAAAAAAGATGTTTACACCTACGCTAAAGTTTGAAGCGTAGAAGAATGTTTTACCTTCTTCACTACACATACGTTTGATTTCATCCATTTTATCAAGCCATCCTGTTGTGCCCGATACTACAGGAACACCAGCCTTGAAACATTTCAGATAGTTGTCAAAAGCGGTATGAGGAGATGTAAATTCGATAGCTACATCAGCGCTTTTGAAGGCATCTGAGTTTATATCTTCCGGATTAGAAAGATCAATGATTGAAACAATATTGTGTCCTCTGTCTTTTGCTATCTTTTCGATGGCTTGTCCCATCTTGCCGTATCCTACCAATGCTATATTCATAATATATATCTGAAAATGTAAATATTAGTTCTTTTATATCCCACAAATATAAAGAAATTCAGTTAGATTTGCTTTTACAGAAATATAACTTTGTTAAAATGGAGCGTTTATTACAATACGCGTGGAAGTATAAGCTTTATGAGTTCAACCACACAGCAACTTTGGCAGGAAAAGAGTTTGTTATACTCGATGTTGGCATTTGTAATTCGGATGCAGGGCCCGACTTTTTCAATGCGAAGATAAAGATCGATGATAAGGTTTGGGTAGGGAACGTCGAGATACACGAGCGTTCGTCCGATTGGTACCGGCACAATCATCATTCTGATCCGGCTTATAATTCCGTGATTCTGCATGTTGTAGAAACAATAGACCGGGAAGATATTCTAACACACAATGGGATTCTTCTACCACAAATACAACTACAAATCAGAGACGATGTGCGCAAACGCATCAGTGGATTGATGAACGAAGGTTACAAACTCAACTGTGCAGATCAAATTCATCGAGTAGATAGGATGACGATCTCTTCGTGGATGTCGGCCTTGATGTCGGAGCGCCTCGAACGTAAAATGAATGATGTACTTCGGGTGCATAAGCAGTCGGTCAACGATTGGAATGAAGCATTCTTTGTGATGTTGCTTCGGAGCTTTGGTTTCGGTATCAACAGTGAGCCGATGGAGTTATTGTCGAAAACACTTTCATATAAGCATATCTACAAACACCGTGATTCGCTGCTACAAATAGAGGCTTTGTTGTTGGGACAAGCCGGCTTTCTTCAAGAAGAAGCCTCTAACGATCTTAGTTACTTTCTTTTGCAGCGCGAATACCACTTTCTCAAGCATAAATATAACCTACATACGTTAGATCCGTCTTTATTTAAACGACTCCGAACCCGTCCTTCGGGTTTCCCTCATATCAAGCTAGCCATGTTGGCAGCCTTGCTATACCAACATGAACACCTCTTTTCGTGGATTTTAGAGCAAACAACACTCAGTTCCTTCTATCAGTTGTTCTCGGTACAAGCTTCCGAATACTGGGATACCCATTATAGTTTTGATTATCCTTCGCACAATCAGAAGAAGCAACTGGGCAAGAGGTCGATCAACTCTATACTTATTAACGCGGTGATTCCTACCATGTTTGCTTACGGTTCTACCATTGGAGCACACAACTACATGGAGCGAGCTTTGTATTTTATGGAGCAGTTAGAACCCGAAGAAAACTCGATTGTAAGACAGTTTTGCGACATAGGTATTGAGGTGCGTAATGCTTCTGATACACAAGCTTTAATACAGCTGCGGAAAGAATATTGTGATAAAAAGAAATGTTTATATTGCCGAATAGGATTTAAAGTCTTGTCTATTAGATAATATAATTCATTTTACTTTGTATTTTTGTGCAGAATAGATAGCATGAAAACTCTCTTTAATGATGAAATATAGAAATACAACGTTGTATCGAACTACATATGTGTCTGTTGTAGCGGCATTGCTGTTGCAACTTTGGTCTTGTGCGAATATGGCAGCACCTAACGGTGGGCCTTACGACGAAACTCCTCCGAGATATGTAAGAAGTATCCCTTTGCCAAATGAAACGAATTATACTAAAAAGAAGATTGAGATTGAGTTCAGTGAGCTGATTCAATTGGAAAAACCTTCTGAGAATATCATCGTTACACCACCGCAAAAGTCGATGCCGATTATCAAGTCTTCGGGCAAAAAGGTATTTGTCGAGTTACAAGATTCGCTGATTCCTAATGTTACTTATACGATCGATTTCAACGATGCTATTGTAGACTATACGGAAAAGAATCCATTGGAAGGATTCTCTTTTGCATTCTCAACAGGCGAAACAATCGACTCCATGATGATATCGGGAAAGGTTCTTGACGCGCAAACGTTGGAGCCATTAAAGGGGATGACTGTAGGGTTGCATGCAAACTTAGACGATACAGCCTTTACGAATATTCCTTTTATCCGTACTTCTGTAACCAACGATAAAGGAGAATTTCGCATTCGTAACGTGGCCAATGGTACCTACCGTGTATATGCGTTGCAAGACCTAAACCGCGATTATAAGTTTGACCAACCGGGAGAGGCAATTGCCTTTATCGAAAAAGACTTTACACCTACGTTTGAGTCGGCAGTGCGTTACGACACCATCTGGAAAGATACTTTGACCGTTGATACAATTATTAAGGTAGAATTCAATCATTTTTTGCCTGATGATGTGTTATTATTAGCGTTCAAGGAAGACTTTATGCGTCAGTATATGACAAAACCAGATCGTTCGCAGCCTAATATATTGAATTTAAACTTCAATGAGGCAGTTACGTATATACCGAAGCTAGAGCCTTTGAATTTTCAAGCATCGGGCGAATGGTATGTAACCAATAAAAAGAATGGCGACAAAACCATCAGTTATTGGCTTACAGATACTACACTCATGAATCAAGATACGCTTACCGTGGCTTTTGATTATTACATGACCGATACGTTGAACAAACTAGTCCTTAAACCAGACACCTTCTCGTTTGTGGATCGAGGTAAAAAGAGACGTCTCGAGGAAGAAGAGAAGCAAAGAAAGAAAAAACGTAAAAAAGACGAAGATGAGATGGTTTTTCTGGGTATGCAAGTGAACGCTCAGGCCTCATTGGATGTTTATGATACGATTAAGATCACTTTTGATCAGCCTATTGAAGAGCTGCCTAAAAGTGTGATTCATTTGCAAACACAAATAGACAGTGTATGGAACGACGTAGATTTTACGCTTCAACAAGATACTTTGAATACTTTTGCTTATTTTGTGCAGCGTAAATGGGGGTATGGAGAGTCTTATAAGTTGACGATAGACTCAGCATCTGTATTCAGTATATACGGATTCTTTAACAATGGTTTTTCTCAAGAATTTAAAACAAAGGCAAAAGACCAGTATGGAGAGTTGTATATCAATGTAGTGGGATTAAACCAACCTGCATTTATACAATTGCTAGATAAGTCTGACAACCCGGTACGTCAGCAAAATGTAGAGAATGGAGAAGCTACATTTATTAATTTAAAACCGGACAAATATTATGGAAGGATCATCCTAGATTCGAACGGCGATGGTCGTTGGAATACGGGCAACTTTAAAGATAAGCTTCAGCCGGATACTGTATACTATTACCCAACCATATTTGAGGTGCCTCAAAACTGGGAGATTGAGCAAACTTGGGAAATACTTGCAGTACCTGTAGAAAAGCAGAAGCCTATGGATATTGTTAAGAATAAGCCAAAAGAAGCAACTAAAAAGAAGAGAGACTATAAGAATGAAAGCCAAACTTCTTCAAAAAATAACCAAAATACAGGAAGGCCGGCAGGCTTTCCTTAATTGGAACAAGAAGAATCATATTCTAATTCTATTTGTATGTATGTTTGTTTCACCCTTGCTCTTTGCCGAAGGAAAAGGGAACGAAATGACGGAAGAAAAAGCTCACTATTTTGCGTTTGATCCACAAGAGAAGATCAAATTTGACGTATACTTTAAGTGGGGTATTTTGATGCCAAAAGCAGGTGAAGCCACTTTGTCGATGAAGAACGATGACTTCTTGGGCAAAGATGTATATAAGCAGCAGTTGTTGTTTAAAACTACATCCATGTTTGATAAAATCTATAAGATGCGGGATACGGTAGAGAGTTATACGACTCGAAATCTCGAATCTGTTTTTTATCAAAAGCGCGTCAATGAAGGAGGTTATTATCTTGTAGACGAAACGGCATTCAACCATAAGAAAGTTAATCCACATGTGATGTCGAAACGTTTCGACCGAAATCGCGTGAAGTTTGATACGTTGATGGTTTGTCCTCAAAACCAAATGTTCGACATGCTGAACATTTCTTTATTCTTTAGAGGAATGAACTTTAGCAATCTTCAAGTAGGAGAAGAGCGAACCGCGAATGTGGTGGTTGGACGTGATATTATTAAGTCTATTTTTCGTTACGACGGACAAGCAATAGTAGAAAGGGATAATGTCAAATACAAGACGCTGAAGATTACCGTAGATATCTTCGATGAAGCATTCCAAGAGAGCAAAGAAGCACTCGAAATATGGGTGTCGGATGATAAGAATCGCGTGCCCATAAAAATAAGGGCAAAGCTCAAAATTGGTGCGGCCGAAGTATATCTCTCATCCTTGACAGGTAACATTCATCCGTTTTCTGCACGGATCGAAGTTCCTAAACGTTGATTATCTTATTTATAAATAAAGCAATTAGCCTCGTTACATTCTGTAGCGAGGCTTTTTTATATCCATTATTATACTAATTTTGTGCCCATAATTAATAAAATAATTCTAATATGATAAAGAAGTTAATTTCATTATTTCATGTAGCTTCTGTTATTGTGCTAACATCTTGTTTTAATACACCTTCGGTTTATAACATGGCAGACTTCGGTGTAAAGCCCAATACGGATGAAGATGTAGCACCTTTGGTAGAGAAAGCAATTGAGAAGATCAAAAGTGAGCGCAAATCAAACGAGCCTATCACAATTGTATTTCCAAAAGGAACCTACAACTTCTATCCGGAAAACAGTGCAAAGAAAGAATACTTCATTTCGAACCACGACCAAGACAATCCGAAACAAGTAGGTCTTCCGTTCGAAGGGATCAATAATATCACGGTAGACGGTGAAGGATCTGATTTTATCTTTCACGGACGTATGCTTCCGTTAAGTATAGTGGGAGACACCGCTTGTACCTTCAAAAACTTCAGTGTCGATTTCAAAAATCCACACATCGCACAAGTAAAAGTACTTACTAACGATACCGTAAATCATGTAATCACATACGAAGTTGCTCCATGGGTTGAGTATGAACTAAAGGACAGCACCTTGTATGTAAAAGGTATTGGATGGGAGCACAACCCACAGTGGGGAATCGCATTCGAAGGAGATACCAAGCGTTTGGTATATCGTTCTAGCGATATCGGTTTGGGCACTCGCAAAGCAGTAGAAGTTTCGCCGCGCGTGATTCAAGCACCTTGGAATAACAATCGCCTTATTCCGGGAACGGTAGTTGCGATGCGTGGTTATGGACGTCCTACACCGGGCGTGTTTATCACACATTCGAAAGATATCGAACTCGATAATGTAAAGATTCATTATGCGGAAGGCATGGGCTTGCTTGCTCAAATGAGCGAAAACCTTACACTTGATGGTTTCAGCGTATGCCTACGTGGCGAAAACGATCCGCGCTACTTTACAACACAAGCCGACGCAACGCACTTCTCGGCATGTAAAGGCAAGATTATTTCGAAGAACGGTCTTTACGAAGGTATGATGGACGATGCAATCAACGTGCATGGAACCTATCTGAAAGTATTGAAGCGTGTAAACCCAACTACGGTAATTGCAGGATATATGCACCCTCAAGCTTACGGTTTTGAATGGGGGCGTCCGGGTGATAGCGTACAATTTGTAAACTCGGCAACGATGGAACTGATCGACGGCAACACCGTTGTGAAAGCGATTCGTACGTACGATAAAGAAACCATTCAAGGAGCAAAGCAATATGAGATCGAGTTTGCTTCGGCCATTGATCCGATGATCACGGAAGAAGGTGTATTTGGTATTGAAAATCTTGAATGGACTCCAGAGGTCTTGTTTGCCGACAACTTGATTCGTAATAATCGAGCACGCGGTACTTTATTCAGTACTCCAAAGAGAACCATTGTAGAGAACAACGTATTTGACCATACATCGGGTACTGCTATTCTTTTGTGTGGAGACTGTAATGGATGGTTTGAAACAGGAGCTTGTCGCGAAGTGTTGATCCGAAACAATAAATTTATCAACTCATTGGCGATGATGTTTCAATTTACCAACGCAATCATCTCAATCTATCCTGAGATTCCTCAATTGGACAAACAAACGAAGTATTTCCACGGAGGAACAGGAGAGGGTATCGTAATTGAAAACAACCTATTCGAAACGTTCGATGCACCGATATTGTATGCCAAATCGATCGACGGGTTGGTATTTAGAAATAATAAAGTGGTTCATAACAACGACTATCCGGCATTCCACTGGAACAATGTACCGTTCTTCTTTGAGCGTGCAGCAAATGTGGTGATTGAAGGAAACGACTTTGATCAACCACTCAATCCATCGGAAGATATTCGTTTGAATCTAACTGAAACATCAGCTGTAACCGTAAAATAATAGCGAAACAGTCGATTGAAATAAAAAAACGGTCCCGCTCTGCACAAGCAAAGAGCGGGACCGTTTTGTTGTATATAGCATGTAAAAATCTAGCGGGTAAGCAGGCATTTTACATCAATAGAGTTTACGATGTAGTGTTGTTTTGTAAACAAAAGATTCACACTATTGACCATGATAATCGAGTCTGGCGAAATCTCTACGCGATAAAAGGCCGGATCTTTGATGCTAAAATCTTTTGTTTCGATCGGCTTCGAGAAGTCGAATCCTTGTGTGCGTAGTTTTTGTTCGAAGTGACCGATAAAATCAAAAGTTATGATCTGAGGTTTGTCATAACTGCCTATATTCAATTCCGTAGTGCTATTTATGAATCTGCCCAAATCCTTGTATTCTTCCATTTGCATCAAGGAGAATGAATCGGGAGCATTGAGGTAAATACTTTCTTGCCAATAGTCGAGTTTTTGCTCTGTCTGTGCCGACTTCGGTTCTAAATCGTGCGCACTGATGCCGGGTACCAATGTAAATACGCTTGTGAGTACGATTGCAAAAGCCGAAAGATAACAATAATGACCAGTCTTTCGTAGCATGAACAATAACGGATAAACAGACATAATCACGCCGTAGATCACTAAATAGATACGTCGTTCGGTAAATCCGTATTCATGAATGCGGTAATAAACGCCAATCCAAAACAGCGCCAGTAAAGGCAAAGTCAGAAATAACGCTTTGTGTACAATTCGATTCTTCTTATCGTCTGCCAGTTGAATAGAAAGAAGATTAGTAATCAATAAACCAATCATATACCCGAATACCATACTCGCAATTTTTCCATGAGGTAATTCCCATGTAAACAAAATTTTTACGATATACGAGTAAAAGATCACCGTATAGATAGCCAAAGCAGGAATCAAAATGTAATTGACTAAAATTGAGAGAATCGTTTGATTCGTTTCTTCACTGTTAACGGTTCGCTTTTGAAGCATGTATGTAACGAAAAAAGGAAGTGTCACGAAATAAGCAAATGCACCAAGCAATTCATTTACAAAGCTGTTCGAAACCGGAACATCGATGTTAAACAATAAGACGACAGAATGATATATCGACAAACTAATAGCCCATGTTACACTGCTCAGTACATTGCCTAAAAGCAATGCAATGAATCCGTTGGAAGCACTGAGTGAATAGGTTTTATTGTCTTTAGCCCATCGATCCGATGCGAATAGAATAAACGCAATGATACACACAGCTACGTATTGTGACGAAAAGAAGGTGAAGTGATAAAAGTAAAGAGGGATGCCCATTAAGAACGATGCGTAGTAATAGATCCGACTGTATTTCTTTCGTGTAAGTCGATTAAATGAAACAATTAAGACCTCAAGAATAGGGAAAAGGAAATAAAGTTCATCGGGTACCGTCTGTTCGCCTTTTACTCGAATGTATAGCCAGTAAATGAAAAAGAATACTCCGATCGTAATTTCGACCGGATAAGACTTTAGCGTCTCAAATCCATTGAGCGTATAAGCTTTTAGTTTGTTTCGTAGATTCATAGTGGTTTGTCGTTAAATTAAATGACTGTTGATACTTTTGCCAAATATATGGGTATTTACCGACTCGTACCGTACATCTTTCTGAAAAGAATAATGAAGGAGTCTGTAATTATTAGATGTAATTTGCGACTAATAGAGTAAATGATATAAAATAAATAGACGATGAGTATTTTGACACTACTTACCAGGCGTGAAAGTAAAGCTGAAGCAGAGAAAGCTTTCATGGCTGTGATTGAAGAGCACCGGCGCATCATATTTAAGGTAAGCTACTTGTATGCGCTCGATCAGGATGATATCAACGACTTGTATCAAGACATTATTCTCAATCTTTGGAAGTCGTTTCCTCAATTCAAAGGTGAGTGTAACCTATCTACATGGATATACCGGATTAGCTTGAACACTTCGATTTCAAGAATTAGAAAGAAGCCTACGGCAAAAGCCGTACCACTGACCGAGGCGATGCTTATTCCCACGGATCAACAAAGCGATTTAATGTCGGATGTATACGGACTCATTGCCCGACTGGGCGAACTAGACCGAGCTTTGATTTTACTTTGGCTCGAAGACCGACCATACGATGAGATTGCCGATATCATGGGAATCTCGAAAGGTAACGTAGCCGTAAAGCTCAACCGCGTAAAGAACAAACTAAAAGAAATGTCGAATCAATAATATCCTCGATTATGGAACTTGAAGAACTAAAACAAAACTGGAAAAAGATAGATCAACGTCTAGCTGAAAGCGACGCAATCAATCAGCGCCTCGTGTACGAACTGCTCACATCGCGCAAGCAATCTTCCTTTACCAAGATTTGGAACTATGAGCTATTCTCACTCTTTATTGTTTTGGGAGCAATGCTTTTTCTTGCTGTCAAAGTAGTTGATATACAGCCATACTATCTCAAGCTACAAGCATTAATACCTAATATACCGGTATTACTAATTGTATTAGGGGGGCTAATCGCAGTATCGCTGGCTTGGATTGTTTATAAGCTTTTCTTTCTCAGTAAGCTGAAAAATAGTTTGTTGTCAATTTACGAACAAACAAAACGCATCAATCTTTACCGTAAATATCTTATTGTCGAAGTTGTAACTTCTATTGCAGTATTGTTTGTTACCTATGCATATATTGGGTTCTTGTTTGCTCCCCATTTCAAAGGAAACTTGTTAGCATTGCTTGTAGGAACTTTTGTGGTGGTCGTAATCCTTTGCGTTTGTCTGCTCAAGTTTTACTTGTTGCCGTTGATCGAGAATGTGAAGAAGGCGGATAAGGATTTGATGGAATTTATGGATGATAAGAAGGTGTGAGTCTCGATGATTTCGATCTTTCATTAAAAGCAGCGAGCTTTATACGCTGTATAAAAAACGAGCGGGCGAATCGCACTAGTCGATTTCGTCCGCTCGTTCACACATAAAGCCTATATTATTTAGATAGCTTCCATTCGAAGCCGTCTTTTGTGTCTTTGATTTCAAAGCCAAGCGCGGTAAGTTCGTTGCGAATCTTATCAGCCATAGCCCAATCTTTGTTTGCTTTAGCATCTACACGCATTTGAAGCAGCATATCTACTACTTTGCCATACGCTTCGTTGTTTCCGCCTTCTGCTTGTTGCTCGGGTTTGATACCCAAGATGTCGAACAAGAATAGTTTGAATACCTCTTTCAGTTCGGCAAGATCAGCCTCTGAGATTGTTGCCTGGCCGGCAAGTACAGAGTTGATTGCTCTGGTAGCGTCGAAAAGGTGAGAGATTACGATCGGACTGTTCAAGTCGTCGTTCATAGCCTCGAAACATTTCGCACGTAAACCACCCAATTCTACCGAAGAAGTAGCCGATGGAGTTAGTTTATCCAAATTTGCCGCTGCCTCTAGCAAACGTTGAAGACCTTTTTCCGAAGCTTGAAGCGCCTCGTTACTAAAGTCTACCGTGCTGCGATAGTGAGCCTGAAGGATAAAGAAACGGATTGTCATAGGCGAGTATGCTTGCGTAAGCGAAGCGTGATTGCCTGAGAAGAACTCATCGAGTGTGATGAAGTTGCCCAACGATTTACCCATCTTCTGTCCGTTGATCGTAATCATGTTGTTGTGCATCCAGTAGCGTACCGCTTCGTGGCCGCAAGAAGCAACCGCTTGCGCGATTTCACATTCGTGGTGTGGAAACACAAGGTCCATACCGCCGCCGTGAATATCGAACGTCTCTCCCAAGTATTTTCTACCCATAGCAGTACATTCCATGTGCCATCCCGGGAAGCCGTTGCCCCAAGGTGAAGGCCAGCGCATGATGTGCTCCGGAGAAGCATTTTTCCAAAGCGCGAAGTCGATCGCTTTACGTTTCTCTTGCTGTCCGTCTAGCTCACGAGTCGTGTTGAGCATATCCTCAATGTTGCGACCCGATAGTTTGCCGTATTTAAAGTCTTTGTTGTAACGTTCTACATCGAAGTATACAGAGCCTTCGCTCACATACGCATAACCGTTGTCAAGGATCTCCTTAACTACTTCGATTTGCTCAATGATGTGACCCGAAGCATGTGGTTCGATGCTTGGAGGAAGTACATTCAAGTCGTCCATCGCTTTGTGGTAACGATTTACGTAAAACTGTACTACTTCCATTGGTTCTAGTTGTTCGAGGCGTGCCTTTTTAGCGATTTTGTCTTCGCCCTCGTCGGCATCGTTCTCAAGGTGTCCTACGTCGGTAATATTACGAACGTAACGAACTTTATATCCGAGGTGTGTAAGATAGCGGAAAAGAAGGTCGAACGTGATTGCAGGGCGCGCGTGACCCAAGTGGGCGTCGCCATACACTGTAGGACCGCAAACATACATCCCTACGTGTGGTTCGTGCAGTGGCACGAATTGTTCTTTCTTTCTGGTAAGTGTATTATAAATACTTAAAGGATGTTCCATAAACATATTCATTTAATTGAATCAATAACGAAGATACTGCTTTTTGACGATATAGATTGCCTTGGAATTAAATTTCAAGCTTTTTTTGCAGTAAGGACTAATCGGCTTATTTACAACCATCGTTTCTGTCGATTGCAATCATTGTTTGGCTGCATTATGGTGGAGGTTTTTAAACCTAATGAAGAGCGAATCGTCAGGTGCCGACCTGACGATTCATTCTTCACTATGTTTAAATCGTCAGGTCGGCACCTGACGATTTGATGATCGTAAGAACGTGATTTATTTTTCATTATCTTTGAATCTGAATCAAGTGTGTTGTAAATTAAGTTGTCACAGATATTGAATAAGAAGATCGTTTTAGGAATGAGTGGTGGAACCGATAGTTCGGTCGCTGCCATGTTGTTGAAGGAAGCGGGCTACGAGGTGATCGGGGTTACGTTTCGCTTTTATGAAAAAGATGGTGCTCAGGAGTATCTCGACGATGCTCGCAATCTGGCTTCACAGCTCGGCATAAAACACATTGTGTACGATGCGCGTGATGTATTTAAAGAAAAGATCATTTCTTATTTTATCGACGAATATATGAGCGGGCGCACGCCTGTGCCGTGTGTATTGTGCAATAACTATTTCAAGTGGCCATTGCTTGCAAAGGTTGCGGATGCCGAAGGGGCTGAAATGATTGCTACCGGACATTATGCGCGAAAGGTGCTGGTAGATGGGAAGTTTTACATTACGGCAGGTGAAGATCCTGAGAAAGATCAGTCGTTTTTCTTGTGGGGACTGGGGCAGGAATTGCTCGCCCGTATAGAGATGCCGCTGGGTAGTTTCACGAAAGTTCGTGTGCGCGAGATGGCGGCCGAACGTGGATTTATGCGTGCGGCTACGAAGAAAGATAGTCTGGGCGTTTGCTTCTGTCCGGGCGATTACCGCTCTTTCCTGGCCGAGTATGTACAGGAAGGGGAGATTTCGGAAGGCTTTTTTGAAGATAGCAACGGTAAGATCTTGGGCAAGCACAAGGGCTTTCCATATTATACCATCGGGCAACGTCGCGGATTGGGGATCAACTTTCAGACGGCTACGTTTGTGAAGGAACTGAATCCCGAAACCAATCGTGTGGTGTTGGCACCGCTTTCGGAGCTTTACAAGCAGGAGATGTGGTTGAAGGACTATCACCTGATCAATCCCGAGCAGTTTGTGTCGGGGAAAGAGGTGATTTGCAAGATTCGTTATCGCAAGCAGGCAACACCGTCGGTGGTGACTATTGTGGACGAAAATACCTTGCACGTTCGTTTCCTTGAACCGTTGGAATCGATTGCTCCGGGCCAAGCGGCGGCTTTCTACGAAGAGGGTTGTGTGATTGGTGGTGGTATCATCGAACGAACTTAACTCAAGCTTTGCGAGTTTACATAGAAAACGAGCCGATCTGTACAGTATGCTGTACGGATCGGCTCGTTGTTGTATTTCCTATTTATTGTTGTTGTGTTGTTGCGTTCATCTCGAGTAGTTGGTCGATGTACTGACGGCTGTTGCTCAGGCGTGGCACTTTGTGCTGTCCGCCGAGTTTGCCGCGTTGCGCCATCCATTCGTAGAACAAACCTTCGCGGGCTACGTTAACTTCGGGTTTGAGCAGTGTGAAGTCTTTGTAGCGTTTGGCTTCGTAGTCGGAGTTTACACTCTTAAGCGCCGTGTCGAATGCGTCGGTAAAGGCTTCGAGCGACTGTGGTTGCTTTTCGAATTCAAACAGCCACTGGTGACGGCCTTTGCCCATGTCGAGGTAGAAGAGGGGAGCGGCCGTGTATTCTTTTACTTTTGCTCCGGTAGCTTTGCAGGCTTCGGCAATGGCTTTGTCGGCATTGGCTACCATCAACTCTTCACCAAAGGCGTTGATGAAGTGCTTGGTGCGTCCGGTAATCACGATCTTGTATGGTGATGTGGATGTAAACTTCACGGTGTCGCCAATGAGGTAACGCCACAAACCGCCGTCGGTGGTGATCACCATGGCATAGTTCTTTTCGGTTTCTACTTCCCACAATGGGATGGCTTTGGGTTGCTCGTTTTCGATTTCTTCCATCGGGATAAACTCGTAGAAGACATTGTAATCGAGCATCAACAACATGCCCGGATCGTTGAGGTCGTTTTGGATGGCGAAGAATCCTTCCGATGCGTTGTAGGTTTCTTCATAGTGCATCCGGTCGCTTGGGATAAGCGATTTATATTGTTCGCGGTAAGGTGCGAGGCTGATGCCTCCGTGAAAGAATACTTCAAGATTGGGCCAAATATCGGTCAGGTACTGTTTTCCGGTTTTTTGCAAAACGGCTTTGATCAGTACGAGCATCCAAGAGGGTACGCCTGATAAATTGGTTACGTTTTCGTTGATGGTATTGTCGACGATGGCTTTGAGCTTGCTTTCCCATTCGCTCATCAGAATGATTTCGCGATCGGGTACACGAATAAAGTTGACGAAGGGTGAGAGGTTCTCGATGAGGACGGCCGAAAGGTCGCCCACTTGTATGGAGTCTCCATAAGCAGAAGGTGCGTGACTTCCGCCGAGTATAAGTCCTTTGCCTGAGAAGAATTCGCTCTCCGGATTGTTGCGCAGATAGAGTAATACACTATCTAATCCTCCTTTGTAGTGGCAGTGTTGTAGTGATTCTTCTGTTACGGGGATGAATTTACTTTTGTCGTTTGTTGTGCCGGAGCTCTTTGCAAACCACTTTACTTTTGAAGGGCATATCAGATTGCCTTCGTTTTTAAGCATGCGTTCTACATAGGGCTTGATGTCGTCGTATTGCTGTATGGGTACGCGCTGCGCAAACGTAGCATAATCTTTGATCTCTCCATAGTGGTATTTCTTTCCCCATTCGGTATGGGCGGCCCATCCGATCAACGAGGCTAGTGTGAGGCGTTGGGTCTCTTCCGGTTTTTCAATAAACGTGTCGATTTCTTTGTAACGTTTACTGTTGAGATGAGAGAATGCTTTGGTCAGTAATTTCATATGTAGTGATTGGTTTTTTAGCAAATGTAATAAAACTTACATAAAACAAAAGGCTTTTGCAAAGGTTTGATATTTTCCTTCGCAAAAGCCTTTTTCTTTGATAAAACAGGTTCTCGCCCCTATTTGCATGTTGTGTATGCAGGTATGGAAGAGAATCTGTTTATTGATTATTTTTCGGTTTGTCCGATTCATTGACATTCTCTTCTTCGGGAAGCTCTTCAAAGTTTCCGTTGACAGTTTGTGCCGACGGATTGTCGTCTCGCTTCTCAAGAATAGAATGCTGAAATTCTTTGTCGCTACGCAAGCGACGTACTGCCATTTTCGCAGCTTCTTGTTGTGATTCTTTTTTAGAAAAACCAATGCCAACTCCGGCTTGCACACCCGCTACCATGACTTGTGTCTGGAAGATCGGATTGTTGTTCTTGTCGGTAAACGATTCGAGAAGATCAAAGTCGATTGTGATTTTGTTCTTCTGTCCCCACTCAATCAGTGCAGACTTGAAGTTTACTTCCTTACGGGCCAGATTGTGTATGTTGATATGTTTCTTGAAAAGAACGTTTTGGATAAACGATCGGGCTTGATCGTATCCTTTGTCAATGTAAATAGCTCCGATGAGAGCTTCGAGCGCATTTCCATAGATATGGCTCTTGTGACTGGAACCTCGAGGGTTGAATACTACCATTTTGTCAAGACCAAGTTCGAGAGCAACGCGGTTGAGAGTTTCGCGTTGTACCAGTTTTGCTCTAGTATTGGTAAGAAATCCTTCTCTTTTGTTCTTGAATTCGTGATAAACGGTATCTGCTGCTACTGCATCAAGAATGGCGTCGCCAAGAAACTCTAGTCGTTCGTTGTTTACGCGCTTCCCTTTTTCTCTTTCTACCGAAGAAGATTTGTGTAGTAGAGCGAGCTGGTATATCTCTATACTGTCGGGGTAGAATCCGAGCAACTTGTATAAAGAAAAATAAGGCTCTTTGTCACGAATGCGTAAGAGCCTTATTTTTTCGTATAACTTATTGAACACGTTATCTTTCAAATTTTTTCATGATCACACTTGCGTTGTGGCCACCAAAACCAAAAGTATTCGACAAAGCCGCTTTGATATCGCGTTTTTGTGCTTTGTTGAATGTGTAATTAAGTTTATAATCAATGTCCGGATCTTCTTCACCTGTGAAGTTGATTGTAGGAGGAATGATTCCGTTCTCAATCGCCTTAACACAAGCCATCGCTTCGATCGCACCAGCTGCACCAAGAAGGTGACCTGTCATTGATTTGGTTGAGCTGATGTTTAAGTTATAAGCATGCTCGCCAAATACGTTAATGATTGCTTTGCTTTCTGAAACGTCTCCAACCGGAGTTGAAGTTCCGTGTACGTTGATATAATCAATGTCTTCCGGTTTCATTTCGGCATCTTCCAATGCGTTGCGCATTACTAGCTTAGCGCCCAATCCGTCTGGATGAGTCGCTGTAAGGTGATAGGCATCAGCAGACATCCCTGATCCTGCAACCTCGCAGTAAATATGTGCACCACGTGCAATGGCGTGCTCCATTTCTTCAAGAACCAAACAAGCAGATCCTTCACCCATTACGAAACCGTCGCGACTTGCGCTAAATGGACGCGAAGCCGTTTCCGGAGAATCATTTCGGGTAGAAAGGGCATTCATGGCATTAAAACCACCTACTCCGCCCGGAGTAATTGCAGCCTCGGCACCACCGGTTACGATGGCATTAGCTTTTCCTAAACGGATGTAATTGAATGCGTCGGCAATAGCATTGGTTGAAGAAGCACAAGCTGATACTGTAGAGAAGTTTGGCCCTCTCAAACCATAAATCATCGAAATATGACCGGCTGCGATATCAGCAATCATTTTCGGGATAAAGAATGGATTGAAACGTGGACCACGTTCTTCGTTTGTATAGTATCCGCCCACTTCTTGCTCAAATGTTGCGATACCACCGATACCAGCAGCAAAGATTACACCGATTCTATCTAAGTTTTCCTTTTCAAGATCAAGACCCGAGTTTTCGATTGCTTCTTTAGCAGCTACTAGTGCAAACTGCGTATAAAGGTCGTATTTTCTCGCTTCTTTACGGTCGAAATGTGCTGTTGGATCGAAGTTCTTAACCTCACAAGCAAATTGTGTTTTGAACTTTGATGCGTCGAAATGAGTAATAGGTCCGGCGCCGCTTCTGCCGTTGATCATACCGTCCCATGTTTCAGAGACGTTATTTCCAAGAGGAGAAATTGCTCCCAGACCTGTTACTACTACTCTTTTTAATTCCATGTAGATGTAATAAAGTAAAGAGAATTACTTTTGGTTTGCTTCGATATAAGTAATAGCGTCACCAACAGTAGCAATCTTTTCAGCAGCGTCATCTGGAATAGTGATTCCGAATTCTTTTTCGAATTCCATGATCAATTCTACTGTATCTAGTGAATCAGCGCCTAGATCGTTTGTGAAGCTAGCCTCATTTGTAACTTCTGATTCTTCTACGCTCAATTTATCAACGATAATTGCCTTTACTCTTTCTGCAACTTCTGACATAACTTTTCGATTTTTAGAATTAATAATAACGTACTTACTTTTCTAATTAATGATGCAAAGAAAAGAATATTTCTCGAAAGAAAGCAAATTATTTGAAGATAAAATGCTGAAAAGTGCACATTTCATTATTCTTTGTGCACTGAAATCGTGATTTTACCAAGAATATTTCGTCTTTGTAAATCAGTATGTTAATAGAAATCGTATGCCGTTTGTGACAAAATAACTGGTTACAAACCTTGTGCCTAGTTATTTAATCTCGAATCCAAGTGCTTTGAATGGAGCTTGAAGATGAGAAGGGCAGTTGATGATCGTGTATGCCATGAATTCCCGAGGATGTTTGTAGTGAGTACGCATCCATTCGAATTTATCGGGCATCGAACGCATAATCGCATCTTTTTCCATCGGATCGAAGGCATGAAGAATTGCTTGCTCGATTGGATTGGTTGCGAATGTCGACAAGTCGATCTCCGGATTTTCGGGAGCGGGAGGTACAATCCCGGTTGTATTGATATCGATGTGGAAGAAGTTTGCAATGGCTTCTACTCCCATGCGGGTTGCTTTTGATTTTCCATCGTAAGAGTAACCGGCAATGTGTGGTGTTGCAATAGCACACTCTTTTAAAAGCTCGGGATTGATTTCGGGCTCTTTCTCCCAACAATCAAGTACATAATCGGAAATACGTCTGTTTTGCTTGGCTTCGAGTAATGCAGTGCTGTCAATAA
>X396_Morelets_crocodile__coassemble_1_pt1 | contig 48093 bp, 40 predicted proteins | sample X396_Morelets_crocodile__metabat2_low_PE_001 | metagenome-assembled genome bin X396_Morelets_crocodile | reverse complement strand
CATGAATAGTGCTGAGTTTAGCGCAAACTTCATGTATTACGTAAATAAGTTCTCAAATGTAAATACACCACTTGAAGTAACGCTTTACGACGCAAAAGCAAAACCCGTACGTGTATTGCAAGATAATGAGGAGTTGAAAGCCAAGCTAGCTCAATACAGATATCCAACGAAAGAGTTTATCAAGATCTCTACCGCTTCGGGACAAGAGTTAAACGCGTGGATGATTAAGCCGCTAAATTTTGATCCGAATACGAAATATCCGGTTTTGATGACACAATATAGCGGACCAAATTCTCAGCAAGTATTAGACCGTTATGGTTTTGACTGGGATTACTACCTAGGATCAAACGGATATGTAGTTGTGTGTGTAGATGGTCGTGGTACTGGTGCTCGTGGCGAAAGCTTCCGTAAGTGCACGTATATGAAACTAGGACTTCTTGAAGCTACCGACCAGGTTGAGGCGGCACAAGCCTTGGGTAAAATGTCTTTTATCGATGAAAATCGTATGGCTATCTGGGGATGGAGCTTTGGCGGATACAATACCTTGATGAGTTTAACGATTGGAGAAGGCACCTTCAAGACAGGTATGGCTGTGGCTCCGGTAACTGATTGGAGATTTTACGACAGTGTATATACCGAGCGTTTCATGCGAACACCGAAACAAAACGAAGACGGATACAATATCACTTCTCCGTTGAAGAGAGCTTCTGAACTACAAGGAAACTTATTATTGGTACACGGTACGGCCGATGATAATGTACACTACCTGAATACTCTTGAGTATGCAGAGGCACTAGTTCAAGCAAACAAGCAATTTGATATGCAGATCTATACAGATAAGAATCATAGTATTTATGGCGGAAACACACGCTTTCATCTGTATACCAGATTATATAATTTCTTGCAAGATAAATTGTAATGAACAAACGATTGAAAAAACCCGACTGGCTTAAAATAAAGCTAGGAAATAATGAACAGTTCACTGCGACTTCACTCCTAATGGAGTCGCAGTGTTTACATACCATCTGCAAAAGCGGCAAGTGTCCCAACATGGGAGAATGCTGGAGCCGAGGAACAGCAACCTTTATGATTGCCGGCGACATTTGTACAAGGTCTTGTAAATTCTGTAATACGAAAACCGGAAAACCTCTACCTCTAAATCCCAATGAACCGCAAGCTTTGGCCGAAACCGTGAAAACGATGCAACTAAAACATGCCGTAATTACATCGGTAGATCGAGACGACTTGTCCGATTTAGGTGCAGGGCATTGGGTTGATACCATATGCGAAATCAGAAGAATGAATCCGGAAACGACAATAGAAGTTCTAATACCAGACTTCCAAGGAAGAGCAGACTTGATACAACAAGTGATAGATGCTAGGCCCAATGTCATTTCACATAACATGGAAACTGTAAAAAGACTTTCGCCATTGATACGCAGTGCTGCTCGCTACGAGATTAGTTTGGCCGTTATAAAGCAAATTGCCGAGAGTGGAATTGTTGCTAAATCCGGTATCATGCTAGGCCTTGGAGAAACACAAGAGGAAATAGAAGAAGTAATGGATGATCTATTGTCTGTTGGTTGTTCTGTTCTAACAATGGGTCAATACTTACAACCTTCGAGAAAGAATATTGAGGTATATGAGTATATTACGTTAGAAAAGTTTAGTGCGTTACAACAAATCGCGCAAGAAAAAGGTTTTAAATTAGTGGAAAGTGGTCCTCTTGTTCGTTCGTCATATCATGCGGAGAAACATGTCGCACCCCTTAATTTGTATGTGTAGTATTTTATATGATGACCTTTACGTATGGATGACAAATATCTTTTGAAGTGGTACTTGATAAATCCCGGCTGGGGATTCTTGCCTTTGTTGGTTTTTGTCTTTTTAGACAACTTTATATCGCAGCAATTTGCTTTTGCTTGTGGCATATTCACCAATATTATAGGTGTTGGTATATTTAGTTTCTTATTTCGAAATACAGTACAGCAATTTATGTTGTATTTGACGGGATTAGTGCTTTTATGCTATGCTATTGTTATGTATTTTCCGATAAGCTCTCAACTGACTAATTATCCGGCTTTGACAATCGAGATGATTTGGTTAATCCTTTTAACCACTTTGATTCCCTTCCGACCGGCTATACTATCTCGGTTTGTAGAGCGGACAGACGGAACATACTCAATAAGTTTACGAAATAGTGTAAAAGAGTTTTTGTTTGTATCAACGATATTACGTCCACTTCTTACCATCCATTTGCTGATTACTCTTGCTTATTATTTGATAACCGATAATTACGAACGAGGAATTGTGCAGACGATTCTCGACAAGGAGATGTTTATCATCATCTGTGTCGGCATCTTCATCTACGAAATGATTCGTTTGAAATTTATTTCAGATAAACTACGAAATGAAACGTGGCTACCGGTAGTAGACGCAAAAGGTAAAGTAATCGGACGAATTGCACGTTCCGAATCGTTGTCTCGACATGCCGCAAAATACACTCACCCTTTGGTGCGTTGTGTGGTAATGCACAAAGGAATGCTTTATCTCAAAGAGCGAAAGCATGGATTACATTCGGAGTTGAAGAAAGTAGACATTCCCTTTTTTAAGTTGGTTGTATTTAGGCAAACCATCGAGCAAGCACTGCAAAAGCTCATTGGTCCTAAGTTTAAACAATATGGCGAAGAGCCTCGATTCTTGTTACAGTATCTGTTTGATAATGGCAAAGCAAAGAATCTCGTATCTCTTTACCTCATTAATGTAAAAAGTGAAGCATTAGCCTCAGAGTTGGGCCGAGAACTTGGTAAACTTTGGACTGTGCGACAAATAGATGAAAATATGGATGCGGGTATCTTTAGCGAATACTTCGAGCAAGAATATGTATACTTAAAGAATACAGTTTTACTAGCCGAAAGTCTTCGCAACCTAGATATCGCAAGCAAATAAACGTACTCAAAAGAAAAAAGCGACAATGCCATGTTAGGTATTGTCGCTTTTTTTATGTCGTTCCATTACTTATTGTCGGTGAAAATGTCCCGATACCGTATTGAGTACATTCGGGAGAGCCGATCGCCAGTAAGGCCAGTTGTGATTTCCGTTTCGAATCAACAATTCTCCACGCACACCTTTTTTACGAAGCAAACTCCAGAACAACACATTGCCATCGTACACGAAATCGTCGTCACCGCAGTCGAGATAGATTGCAACCTTTCTGAGATCTTCGGCAGGCATCGTCTCTACCAAATCAAAAACACTGTATTGTTTCCAGGTAGGAGTAAGTCGGCCGTTGCCCGGTTGCTTCGTGCCACCGTATAGTTTGTCAAAGTAGCCGGCATATTGCCCTTCGGGCATGTTTGCCATGTGTTCGCTGTTCCAGATAGCGGCACTCAGCGGACAAGCTGCGGTAAAGAGATCCGGATTACGAAGCGACAAGTGAATAGATCCGTAACCACCCATCGAAAGTCCGGCAATGGCACGAGCCAATTTATTGCTACGCGCTTTGTAGTTTGCCTCGATATAGGGAATCAACTCCTTCACAAATACATCCTCGTAGGGCATACTTCCGTCGGCACTATTCATATACCAACTTACACCCCCGTCGGGCATCACGATGATCATCTCCGTACTTTCGCCCGAAGCAATCTGTTTGTCGGCAATTTGTTTCACCTCGCCGTAATGTGTCCACGAAGTATTATCGTCAGAATATCCGTGTAGCAAATAAAGTACAGGATAGGTTCTGTTGGAAGTCTCATAACTTTCGGGCAAGTAAATGTTGTAGTTTACATCTTTGCCCAGCAGCTTGCTCGGCATTTTCAAGTTTTCGAGTACTTTACTTTGTGCCGATAGCGAAGACGCGGCACACACGCAGCACACGACAAATGCGATTGCCGTACGCATGGATGCGCGAAGTTTGTAAAATGTGTTTTTCATGTAATGTATAGATTGTATTATTTATAAATCAAGAAAATGCAAGGACGCTTGCTAAGATCAGGGATCTTACCTGCCCAATCCTTTACCGATTTTGTTTTGATATACTCATCGGCGCACGTAATATCGGCAGCAATACAAAGCTTTGTGCTCGGCTTGCAAGTCTTGATAAGCTCTTCGGCAAGCTTGTTGTTGCGATACGGTGTTTCGATAAACAGCTGCGTTTGATCTTCGGTATAGATACGCGACTCAAGCGTTTTGATACGTTTGGCACGTTGTTCGGCATCAATAGGCAGGTAGCCGTGAAACGCAAAACTTTGACCGTTAAATCCCGATCCCATTACCGACATCAGAATAGACGAAGGTCCTACGAGCGGAACTACCTTGATATTGTTACGTTGGGCAATGGCCACTACGTCGGCACCCGGGTCGGCAATAGCCGGACAACCTGCTTCGGAAATGATACCCATGCTTTCGCCTTTCGCGATCGGAGCAAGGTATTTCGAAACGTCGTCGGCCGAAGTATGCTTGTTCAGCGTATAAAACGTAAGCGCATCAATATCAATAGACGGATCCGTCTTCTTGAGAAAGCGGCGAGCCGTGCGTACGTTTTCGACAATAAAATGGTTAATACCCAGGATAATCTCCTTGTTATAAGATGGAAGTACTTGTTCGATCGATGTTTCACCCAGTGTAACCGGGATCAGATAAAGTGAAGCTTGCATAGGTTTATTATTTACGCTCTGTTCTTTTCAGCAAAAATAGGTATTTTTGCCGAAAAGAAGAATCAATATGTCTCTACCAAAAGATTTTATCATACGTACCAAGGCCCTGTTGGGCGATGAATATCCCGCATTTGAAGAAGCCTTGTCGGGCGAAGCTCCCATCAGCGTGCGACTCAACACGGCCAAACCGTTTGCACAATCGCTCGATACGCCGGTGCAATGGGCCGCAAACGGCTACTATTTGCCGAAGCGACCTACTTTCACATTCGACCCCTTGTTTCATGCCGGTGCTTACTACGTGCAAGAAGCCTCGTCGATGTTTCTCGAGCAAGCACTCAAAGCCATTGTCGGCGATGAGCCAATGACGTGTCTTGATCTTTGCGCGGCTCCGGGCGGAAAATCAACCCTGTTGCGTGCCGCACTTCCCGAAGGAAGTCTGCTGGTTTCGAACGAAGTGATTCAGAGCCGCTCGAATATCCTTTCTGAAAACATCACCAAGTGGGGACATCCGGCTTGCATTGTAACCAACAGCGATCCGGCACAAATCGGAGAGATGGGCGCTTTGTTTGACGTGATTGTTACCGACGTACCATGTTCGGGCGAAGGGATGTTCAGAAAAGACAGCGACTCTACCGACGAATGGTCTGTGGCAAACGTTGATCTGTGCGCGGGGCGTCAGCGTCGTATCATTCGCGACATCTGGCCGGCACTTAAGCCGGGAGGATACCTGATCTACAGTACCTGTACATACAATCTCGACGAGAACGAAGAAAATATCGAGTGGATACGCAACGAGTTCGATGCGATCCCCGTATCGGTTCCTACGCAAGAAAGCTGGGGAATCAAAGGGGCACTCAAATACGATAACCCCGTGTATCGCTTTATGCCGCATGTAACGCGCGGCGAAGGATTCTTCTTGGCCGTATTGCAAAAGCCCGAAACTGCCGATGCGCACGAACCCATATTGCATGGTGGCCGTAGCAAGAAAAAAGATAAAAAAGGGAGCGGCAAAAATCAGCCGTTACCGCTTCCGGCTGTAGCCAAAACGTGGCTTGCTCACAGTGCAGCCTATGAATACGAAGTAAAAGGGGCATCCGTGTTTGCCTTTCCGGCAGAGCACAAAGAGGTTCTCAACTACCTGTTTACCGGACTTAAGATTGTTTCGGCCGGTATTCTCGTGGGCGAAATAAAAGGAAAAGACCTGATTCCGGCACAGTCGTTGGCACTTTCCACGGCATTGGATGCAGAGGCTTTCAATACCTGTGAGGTAACGCGCGAACTGGCTATTGCTTACTTGAAAAAAGAAGCCCTCGTGCTCGATGCAGATTTGCCTAAAGGGTATCTGCTCCTTACGTACAAACAAATTCCGATTGGCTTTGTAAAACATCTTGGCAATCGTGCCAATAATCTCTATCCGCAAGAGTGGCGCATTCGCACTAAGTACCTGCCGGAAGAGATCATCACGTTAGATTCGATTTGATTCATAGCATCCGTTGCGAACCATCACCGCATGTTTCATTTTCAAACATAACGAAAACAGAATCGTCAGGTCGGCACCTGACAATTCATTCTTCACTATGTTTAAATCGTCAGGTGCCGACCTGACGATTCGAACATAGTGAACAATAAATTTGTACGATACGAAAACTCATTGCATTCATTATATAAAAGGAGTCTGATCACAGGCTCCTTTTTTTTGTAGCACCTTGTATCTTGATTTCAATTGTTGCATATTTTGCAAATTGTTACTTCTTGTTTGATGTAAAAATAATGTGTATTGTGATAGAATGTGACATTAAAACCTATATATATTATAATGTGAAAGATTTTGATTCAAAAAAGTGATGAAAAAGTTTTGTCGTTTAGATAATAGCTCTATATTTGCACTTGTAAAAGAATTAAAAACAAGAAACGATATGTTTACATCTTTACTACTCGGTCTGATTATTATTATTCTCTGGAAGAATCCTGCAGAAGTGAGACCGTTGTGTGCATAATGTAACAACATAATATTGTAACGAGCCTTTCTCACTTCGATGTGTGAAAGGCTTTTTTTATTTGCAAACTATAAACCTAAAACATATATTTATGAGCGACAGATTGTTTGTATTCGATACCACACTTCGCGACGGCGAGCAAGTGCCGGGATGCCAGTTGAACACAGTAGAGAAGATTGAAGTGGCAAGAGCATTGGAAGCATTGGGAGTCGATGTAATCGAAGCCGGTTTTCCGGTGTCAAGTCCGGGCGACTTTCATTCGGTTGTAGAAATTTCGAAGGCTGTAACGTGGCCAACGATTTGTGCGCTGACCAGAGCGGTAGAAAAGGACATCGAAGTTGCAGCAGACGCATTGAAGTTTGCCAAGCACGGCCGTATCCACACCGGTATCGGAACGTCAGATTATCACATCAAGCACAAGTTTAATTCTACCCGTGAAGACATTCTTGAGCGCGCCATTGCCTGTGTGAAGTATGCCAAACGATTTGTCGAAGATGTAGAGTTTTATGCAGAAGATGCCGGCCGTACCGACAACGAGTATCTTGCTCGTGTGGTTGAGGCGGTAATCAAAGCAGGTGCTACCGTGGTGAATATTCCCGATACAACGGGATATTGCCTTCCCGATGAGTATGGAGCGAAGATCAAGTATTTGATGGAGAATGTAAATGGAGTGCACAACGCGATTCTGTCTACACACTGTCACAACGACTTGGGCATGGCTACGGCCAATACCATGGCGGGCGTATTGAATGGAGCACGTCAGGTAGAGGTTACCATCAACGGTATCGGCGAGCGTGCGGGTAATACCGCGCTTGAAGAAGTTGCCATGATTTTGAAATGCCACAAAGGACTTAACATCAATACCAACATCAACTCTAAAAAGATATACGGTACCAGCAAATTGGTTTCTAACCTAATGAATATGCCGGTGCAACCGAATAAAGCAATCGTAGGTCGCAATGCTTTTGCCCACTCGTCGGGTATTCACCAAGACGGGGTGCTTAAAAACCGCGAAAGCTACGAGATCATGGATCCGAAGGATGTGGGTATCGACGACAATGCAATCGTACTTACTGCCCGTAGCGGACGTGCGGCATTGAAACACCGCTTGCATGTGCTTGGCGTAGATGTAGAGCAAGAAAACTTAGATCAAGTGTATGAAGAGTTTTTGAAGCTTGCCGATCGCAAGAAGGATATCACCGACGACGATGTTTTGGTGCTTGCCGGAAAAGAGCGCATGGCGAAGAACAGAATCAAACTCGATTACTTGCAAGTTACATCGGGCGTAGGCGTGAAGTCGGTTGCTTCGGTTTGTTTGGATATCGCAGGTGAGAAGTTCGAAGCGGCAGCGTCGGGCAACGGTCCGGTCGATGCGGCTATCAGTGCTGTTAAAAACATCATTCACAGAAAAGTTACCATTCAAGAGTTTTTGATTCAAGCGATCAATAAAGGAAGCGATGACGTAGGTAAGGTACATATGCAAGTAGAGCACGGGGGACAAACCTACTACGGTTTCTCGGCCAATACCGATATCATTGCTGCTTCGGCAGAAGCCTTTATCGACGCTATCAATAAATTTGTAAAGAAATAAGCCCTCACATGAAAACATTATTCGAAAAGATTTGGTCTCAACACCAGGTTTCTACACTACCCGACGGCACTACCCAGTTGTACATAGACCGTCACTATTGCCACGAAGTAACCAGTCCGCAGGCTTTCGAAGGCCTTCGTCAACGCGGACTTTCAGTATTCAGACCCGAGCGTACCATTTGTTCGCCCGACCACAACATCCCTACGTTGAATCAAGATAAACCCATTGCCGATCCTATTTCGCGCAATCAGGTAGATACGTTGGAAAAGAACGCGACCGACTTTGGTCTTACCTATTACGGAATGAACAACAAGCGTAACGGTATTATCCATGTGATTGGGCCGGAGACGGGACTTACGCTTCCGGGCATGACCATTGTATGTGGCGACAGTCATACTTCTACGCACGGAGCGATGGGGGCAATCGCTTTTGGTATCGGCACCAGTGAAGTAGAAATGACACTGGCTACGCAGTGTATTTTTCAGCGTAAACCCAAAACGATGCGCATTACCGTAACCGGAAAGTTGGGCAAAGGTGTTACTGCCAAAGATATGGCATTGTACATCATTTCGAAGATGACAACGGGCGGGGCTACCGGGTATTTTGTCGAATATGCAGGCGAAGCTGTACGTGCGTTATCTATGGAAGAGCGTCTTACGTTGTGTAACCTAAGTATCGAGATGGGAGCACGCGGAGGTATGATTGCACCGGATGAAACCACTTTCGAATATGTAAAAGGAAAAGAGTTTGCACCCAAAGGAGAAGCTTGGAATAAGGCATTGGCTTATTGGAAGACGCTTCATACCGATGAGGGCGCTACGTTTGATAAAGAGATTACTTTCAAAGCGGAAGATATCATGCCGATGGTTACCTACGGTACCAATCCGGGCATGGGAATGGGTATAACCGAAACGATTCCTACGCTTGAAAGTGTTGAAACTTCGGGGCGTGCTTCGTACCAAAAGTCGCTCGACTATATGGGCTTTACTGCAGGAGAGAAGATTGAAGGGAAAAAGATTGATTACGTATTCTTGGGTAGCTGTACCAACGGACGCATCGAAGACTTTCGTGCTTTTGCCGCAATGGTAAAGGGAAAACAAAAACATCCCGACGTGACGGCTTGGTTGGTTCCGGGTTCGTGGAAGGTAGAAGAGGAGATCAGACAAGAGGGTTTGGATAAGATCTTTGCAGATGCCGGTTTCGAACTTCGTCAGCCGGGCTGCTCGGCTTGTCTTGCCATGAATGAAGACAAAGTGCCGGCCGGAAAGTATGCCGTATCCACTTCGAATCGTAACTTTGAAGGTCGACAAGGACCGGGTGCGCGCACCATTCTTGCCGGACCGCTGGTTGCTGCCGCAGCAGCCTTGACCGGTAAGATAACTGATCCGCGTGAACTTTTGATCAACTAATCCGATAAACTTCTTGTACGATGAAAAAATTTGAAACAATCAATTCAACCATGGTGCCGCTTCCTATCGAGAATGTCGACACCGACCAGATTATTCCGGCTCGCTTCTTGAAAGCGACTACACGCGAAGGATTTGGTGATAATTTGTTTTGCGACTGGCGTTACGATCAAGACGGCAATCCGGTAAAGGGTTTCGTGTTGAATGATCCTACTTATGCAGGTGAAGTATTGGTGGCTGGTAAGAACTTTGGTAGTGGAAGTAGCCGCGAACATGCAGCTTGGGCTGTAGCGGGATATGGCTTTCGTGTGGTGGTATCGAGCTTCTTTGCCGATATATTTAAAAACAACGCGCTCAACAACGGTGTTCTTCCTGTTGTGGTGTCGCCGGAGTTTCTCGAAGGTTTGTTTGCTTCTATCGCTGCCAATCCGGCTAACACTGTAACGGTAGATTTGGAAAAACAAACGATAACGAATAATGCAACGGGCGATAGCGAATCGTTCGAGATCAATCCTTACAAGAAAGAATGCTTGGTAAAGGGGCTTGATGATATCGACTATTTACTCGCCAATAAAGATAAGATTGAAGCTTTCGAAGCTTCGAGAGTAGTGTAAACGATCAATGCTCTGCTTGCCACGGATAGATAGATGGTGAGCAGATGCGTTGAATATCGGAAGTTAGTTATGGAAAGACGAAGAATAGAGATAATGGATACCACGCTGCGCGATGGTGAACAAACTTCGGGGGTGGCGTTTGCACCGCAGGAGAAATTGATCATTGCGCGAATGCTTTTGTGTAATTTGCTTGTAGACCGTGTAGAACTTGCTTCGGCTCGTGTTTCCGAAGGTGAGTTTGAGGCTGTAAGTCAGATTGCACAGTGGGCCAAAGGAGCAGGAATGCTACACCGACTGGAAGTGCTTGGTTTTATTGACGGCGGATTGTCGATCGAATGGATTCAGAGTGCCGGCTGCCAAGTGGTAAACTTGCTTTGCAAAGGTTCGTACAAGCATGTGACGGAGCAGTTGCGTAAAACTCCCGAACAGCACGTTGCTGATATTATCAAGGAGATTGAGCGGGCTGTGGCATGCGGTATGGAAGTGAATCTTTATCTTGAGGATTGGTCGAATGGTATGAAACAATCGCCCGATTACCTCTTCTTCATGATTGACCAATTGCGAAACTATCCGGTAAAACGGTTTATGCTGCCCGATACGTTGGGCATACTCAATCCGATCGATACGGCTGTGTATATGGCTGAAATGATGAAGCGTTATCCCGATTTGCATTTCGACTTTCACGCCCACAACGATTACGACTTGGCGGTGGCAAATGTGTTTGCTGCGGTTTCGTCGGGGGCTAAGGGTGTACACACCACGCTCAACGGATTGGGCGAACGTGCGGGCAATGCACCGCTTTCGAGTGTATTGGCCATCTTGCACGACCACCTTAAAGTGGAAACTTCTATTTGTGAAGATTATTTGCACAAAGCCAGCAAAGTGGTAGAAACGTATTCGGGAGTACATATCCCGCAAAACAAACCGGTAATCGGTGAGAACGTATTTACGCAATGTGCGGGGGTACATGCCGATGGCGACCAGAAGAATAATTTGTATTGCAACGATCTGCTTCCCGAACGCTTTGGACGTACGCGAGAATATGCTTTGGGGAAAACTTCCGGCAAAGCTAATATTCTCAAAAACCTCGAAGCGCTTGGTATCGAACTCGACGACGCAAGTATGCGAAAGGTTACGCAGCGCATCATCGAGTTTGGTGACAAAAAAGAGATGGTTACGCCCGAAGATTTGCCTTACATCATTTCCGATGTTTTGAAACAAGATATTCAAGACAGTAAGATTAGAATCTTAAATTACTCATTATCTTTGGCTCAAGGGTTAAAGCCTATTGCTTCGCTCAAAATTGAGATAGATGGAGAGGCGTATGAGCAGGCTGCGGCAGGCGACGGACAGTATAATGCGTTTATGAAGGCGTTGCGTTTGATTTATCAACGTCTCAACCGAGAGCTCCCGTTGTTGGTTAATTATACGGTGAGTATTCCTCCGGGCGGACATACCGATGCTTTTGTACAAACTGTGATCTCTTGGCGATACAAAGACAAAGAGTTCAAGACACAAGGGCTCGATGCCGACCAGTCGGAAGCAGCTATCAAGGCTACGCTGAAAATGCTCCATAAAATAGAAAGTTTGTAACACTTTAAAGAATACGATTATGAATAAGCAATTGACAATCGCTTTGGTTGCGCACGATCAGCGCAAGGTAGATATGGTAGAGTGGGCATTGTATAATGCCGACACGTTGTCGAAACACAAATTGGTATGTACCGGTACTACGGGGCACTTGATCCGTAAGGCGTTTGAAGAACGCGGAGTATATGCCGATATCACTTGTATGAACTCCGGTCCGATGGGTGGTGATGCCGAGATTGCGGCACTTGTGGTTCGCAAACAAATCAATCTGGCAATCTTTTTGATCGACGACCTCAATGCGCAACCGCACGAAGCCGATATTCAAATGCTACTACGTCAGTGCCGTTTGCACAACATTCCGATTGCTTGCAATCAATACAGTGCCGACTTGATGATTACGAGTCCGCTGTGGGAAGATCCTAACTATGTGCCGGCCATTCCTAAATATGTAAAGTTTAATAGAGAAGAATAATGAAAAAGATAAATATAGCAGTATTGCCGGGCGATGGTATCGGTCCCGAAATCGTAGATCAAGCACTAAAAGTAACAAAAGCTATTTGCGATAAATATGGATACGAACTTACTTACCATACCGGATTGGTAGGTGCTTGCGCAATTGATGCTACCGGTAGCCCTTATCCCGATGAAACACATGCGTTGTGTATGCAAAGCGATGCCGTATTGTTTGGTGCAATTGGTTCGCCAAAATACGATAACGATCCTTCGGCAAAGGTACGTCCCGAGCAAGGATTGTTGGCAATGCGTCAGAAACTTGGCTTGTATGCCAACATTCGTCCGGTTACAACGTTTGCGTCACTTATTCATAAGTCGCCGCTTCGTGCCGACTTGGTAGAGGGTGCCGACTTTATGTGTATCCGCGAACTTACCGGAGGTATTTACTTCGGCCGCCCGCAAGGCCGCAGCGAAGATGGTAACACGGCTTATGATACATGCGTATATACACGTGAAGAGATCGAACGCATTGTACATCTTGCATACCAATATGCCGAAAAGCGCAAAAAGAAAGTCACTATCGTAGATAAGGCCAATGTATTGGCAACTTCTCGCTTGTGGCGCCAAGTAGCTAAAGAGATCGAACCGCAATATCCTAACGTAGAAACCGAGTATATGTTTGTTGACAACGCGGCAATGCAGTTGATCCAATGGCCAAAACGTTTTGATGTGTTGGTAACAGAAAATATGTTTGGCGATATCCTGACCGACGAAGCTTCTGTTATTACCGGCTCGTTGGGAATGTTGCCTTCGGCTTCTATCGGTATTCACACGTCGGTGTTCGAACCAATTCACGGATCATATCCGCAGGCAGCCGGCAAAAACATTGCGAATCCGCTTGCTACGGTATTGTCGGCAGCGTTGATGTTTGAATATGCTTTCGGCATGATGGATGAAGGACGCGTAATTCGCGAAGCGGTAGATGCTTCCATGGCAGCAGGTGTCGTAACAGAAGATATTGCCGACATGGGTAATGCTTATTCTACATCAGCAGTGGGCGATTGGTTGGTAAACTACATCAAAGCTTTGTAACAAATGCTTTCCATCGCTATGCTGTAACAATTCAGCTCTTTTATTTGGTCTTAATATAAAAACAGAAATCCCATTATTACGCTCTAGGGCTGTAATAATGGGATTGTTTATTGGTTCTACTTACAAAGCTCCATCAGTTCGTTGATTCGTTTGGGGTTGTATCCCATTTCGAGAGCTGTTTGAAAGTCTTTGGCAGCTGCTTTCTTTTCAAATTGAGCGAGTTTTATTTTTCCTCGTAATACGTATGTATATGCATCTGGTTCTCCTTCGTTAAAGATTTTATTGATATCGCTCATCGCTCTACCATTCTTTTTCATCTTATAAAATAACTCAGCACGTCCTAAGTAAAGAGCACTCTCTTTGGGCAACTCCGAGAGAAGATAGTTGTAGATACGTTCTGAATCGACATAGTTACCGCGCATTTTTTCTAACGTAGCGTAGCCCATACGACCGCGTACACTTTTTTCATTGGCAGCGAGCATGTGTTCGAAGTCTTGCTCTGCCGATAAATAGTCTTTTTTCTCAATGTAAAGAAGGCCGCGGCAATAGCGTGCTTCCGGATCGAGTGAGTCGCGCAATAATATAAGATTGTAGTCGGCAATGGCTTTGTCGATGTTGTCTACTTCTGTATATAGGGTTGCACGATTGTGAAGTACCGTTGTAGAAAAAGGATTGATGGACAAAGCTGCTGTATAGGATTGGAGTGCATCTTCTTTTTGGTTGAGGCGGCGTTGAATGGTACCGAGATTTGACCATAAAAGAAAGTTGCGAGGGTTGGCTGGCTCTGTTCGCATCGCTTGCTTTAGTGTTTCGGCTGCGGCGCTGAGGCTGTCTTGTTCGATCAATTCAAACGATTTGTCGATCCATTGGTCGTAGGTTTGTGCTTGTATTCCGCAATAGGTAAGTATCGTAATTAATGTGATAAATATCTTTTTCATCGATGTTTTGTTTTTAGATCTGTTGTTTCTTGTTGATTAAGAGGTGATAGTCTGATGCAAACTTACGGATTTATTCGAATACGAAGTATGCATAAGTCTGTTAAAACCTGCAATAAAGAATCAAACTGTGCATAACGTATCGGCTTAATTTTCAAAATTATCTAACTTTGTATCCAGAATAATAATTTAATGACCAAGTTTATATGATTTCAGATTCAACTAAAGTTGATGCGTCTCAAAAGATCGCAGAAGAAGTGCACAAGGTAGCGAAAATGGATTTATCAGAATTTCTAGAAATGATCATACGTGAGGGCTCTCAATTTGCGGTGAAGCTCGGAGGCAAGATCGCTGTTGCTATTCTGGTATTTGTCATAGGTAAGTTCTTGATCAATCTAGTGGTTAAGATGATGCGTAAGTTGATGGAAAAGCGTAATTTGGATGCTTCAGTTCGCTCTTTTATCGACAGTTTTATTAATATCTTACTTACAATTATATTGATCTTTGCTGTGATCAGTGTGTTGGGTGTTGATATTACAGCGTTTGCCGCTTTACTTGCTTCTGCCGGTGTGGGTATTGGTATGGCATTGAGTGGTAACTTGTCTAACTTTGCAGGTGGACTTATCATTTTGCTTTTCAAACCATATCGTGTAGGTGATGCGATCGATTTTCAAGGAGTAGTTGGGGCTGTGAAAGAAATTCAGATCTTTCATACCATTATGACTACGTTCGATAATAAGACAGTATATATTCCAAACGGATCTTTGTCGTCAGGTATCATTACCAACTTTACACACCAACAATACCGTCGTGTAGACTGGGTGATTGGTGTAGAGTATGGAACAGATTACGAGTATGTAAAGTCGGTTTTACAGGAAATGATTGATGCAGATAAACGTATTATGAATGATCCGGCTCCATTTATTGCATTACATCAATTGGCCGATAGCTCGGTAAATGTAACCATGCGTTGTTGGGTAAAATCGCCAGATTATTGGGATGTTTATTTCTCAATGAATCAAAAGATCTATTCTACATTCAATCAAAAAGGTATTGGATTCCCATTCCCTCAATTGACAGTTCATCAGGCAAAGAACTAATCAGCCTGATTTAATAAAATAAAGAATCCCCGGTATCGCAGCCTGAGAATATGTACTTCTCAAGAGCCTGTCGATACTGGGGATTCTTGTTTTATTCTACTACCGGCGCTGTTGCTTCGGATTCTGTATTTGTTGTGTCTGCAATAGGAGCAGCTGCTTGATTTGCATCTTTGCCCGCTAATTTGAAGTTGAGGTATTCAATCTTTTTCATCGCTTTTTCCTTTTCCTTCATCAGTGTATTGATGTCTGTAAGTACGATGGATAGTTGCATGGTTGCAGCAATTGCTTTTTTATCTAAATCAGAGAGGTAGATCACATAAGGTTTCTCTCCTTCATATTCTACTTTGATTCTGTCTTTCAGATGATCGGTAATAAACTGCGCCATCTCCAGAGCTTTTTCTCCTTTGTAGGTTACAATCTCACTTTTCATCCCTGCGTCGTCGAAGCGGAAGTTGTTTCCTCCGTCGTAGGCTATTTGAGGAGATTCAACGAAAAAGCCGTCTTTGGTGCTTAGCTTGATAGAAACGTGTTTGATTGGTAGCTTGCCATAATAGACACTTCCTATATACATTTCTCCGTTTTCATTAACGCCCGAGCGGATATAGCAACGTTCTACGTTTCGTTCTACAGTTTGCTGTTTGTAGATATAGTTGCCAATATCTTCATAACCTAACTCTTTCTCAAATGTAAAGTTCTTTGCCAAATCTACTGCTTCTTGTTGCTTGATCGGGATAAGGCTGTCGCAATATTGGATGTTGCGCTCTTGCTCTTTGATCTCTACTCTGCGTGAAAGAGCCAATCCTTCTCTAAGTACATTAAATTCTTTTGGATACAAAGACTTGATACTGTCTATCGTAGTTTTAGCCTCTGCGTATGCTCCATTGGAATAAAGGGTTTCAGCTTCGCTTAGCATTGCTTTCGCATTCTTCTCGTTGTCGTTGCATGCCGAAAATACAAGCAGCTAAGCAGCGAATAATACACTATTTTTCATATTGAATTCTGTTTTCCGAAGTTTCTCAATTTCTCTGCAAATGTATGAATTATTGCATAATCCATGCATTTAAGCTTGGCTTTTCCTATCTTTGTGTATCTAAATTTTTATAGAATATGTATATAGATCAAGATGATATTTTAAAGCACCTTGAGGGGAAACTCTTTAGAGTAGTGCAGGAAGCTGCGGATGAATTGGGGCTTGAAACATACGTGATCGGTGGATATGTACGCGATATATTTCTAAACAGAGGATCGAAAGATATTGATATAGTTGCCGTAGGAAGCGGTATTACACTGGCCGAAACCGTAACAAAAAAACTAGGAAAGCCGGCAAAGCTTTCCGTATTCAAAAACTTTGGAACTGCTCAGGTTAAGTATAGAGATACGGAACTTGAATTTGTAGGAGCTCGTAAAGAGTCGTATCGTGCCGATTCGCGAAAGCCAATTGTAGAAGATGGTACATTAGCGGACGATCAAAATCGTCGCGACTTTACCATCAATGCGTTGGCTATTTGTCTCAACAAAGCACGCTTTGGTGAATTGGTAGATCCGTTTGGCGGTATTCAGGATATGGAGGAGCTTACCATTCGTACTCCACTCGATCCGGATATCACGTTTAGCGATGATCCGTTGCGTATGATGCGTGCCATTCGTTTTGCTTCGCAGTTGGGCTTCTTTATTGATCCCGATATTTTTGATGCAATTGAGCGCAATAAGCACCGTATCGAAATTGTATCGAAAGAGCGTATTGTAGATGAATTGAACAAAATAGTTCTTTCTCCAAAACCATCGGTTGGCTTTAACTTACTAGAGAGGTGTGGTTTGTTGGAGCTTATCTTTCCTGAAATGAAAGCCTTGAAAGGGGCCGAAACAAAAGACGGAGTAGGACATAAGGAGAATTTTGCACATACACTGATTGTGCTCGATCAGTTGAGCAAACGAACCGATGACTTGTGGTTGCGTTGGAGTGCAATCCTTCATGATATTGCCAAACCGGTTACGAAGCGTTTCGACAAGCGATTGGGATGGACTTTCCATAACCATAACTTTGTTGGAGAGAAGATGATTCCGGGAATCTTTCGACGTATGAAACTTCCGCTCAATGAGAAGATGAAATATGTACAGAAGATGGTTTCGTTACACATGCGTCCGATTGTATTGGCCGAAGAGGAGGTAACTGATTCTGCGGTGCGTCGTTTGCTTTTTGATGCCGGTGAGGATATTGATGATCTAATGATGCTTTGCGAAGCGGATATTACATCAAAGAATCCGGCTAAAGTAAAACGTTTTCTAGGAAACTTTCAATTGGTACGTCAGAAGCTGAAGGATATTGAAGAGAAAGACCGCGTGCGTAATTTCCAACCTCCGGTAAGTGGAGAGGAGATTATGGTAACGTTTGGTCTACCTCCATGTCATCAAGTGGGCGAAATCAAAATGGCAATTAAAGATGCGATACTTGACGGCATCATTGCCAATGACTATGAAGAAGCAAAACTTTATATGGTGGAGATTGCCGAAAAGCTTGGCATCGAACCTGTAAAATAAGCATATAAAAGACAAGCGGTCACTCAACTGAATGGGTGACCGCTTTTTTTATGAGTTGAGGCGGTTTATTTGCTTCACACCTTTTACTGTTGATATCTTTTTTACAAGTGCATTGAGTGAGACGTTGTCTTTGACCAATACGGTAAATGTACCTTGGAATAGTCCGTCGACGGTATCTATGTTGAGCGAACGAAGTGTAACTCCGTTTTCTTTTGAGATAACCGATGTGATATTGGTAACGATAGCGATATCGTCTCGTCCAATAACTCGTAAAGTTGCGGGATAACCTATGCTAGACTTGCCCGACCACCTTGCTTTTACAATACGGTAGCCAAAGCGGTTAAACATCTCGTGTGCATTGGGACAGTCCATCTTATGTATTTTGATTCCTTGGGTGGAAACAAAGCCAAACACCTCGTCTCCGAAAATCGGAGTACAGCATTTTGCCAGTTTATATTCTATACCACTCAAGTTGCGGTCTATAACCAATACATCCTCTTTGCCAGATACTTCTTCTACCGGAGTAGGAGCAACATATTCACTGGCGCTACGTGTAGCGGTGTGATCTTGCATCTCTTTATCACGTCGCTCAATTTCAAGATACTCATCGATTACATGATTGACTTCGAGGCGTTCTTCTGCAATGTCGAGATAAAAGTCGGTAACAGTTTTGAACCCTTTTTTCTTGATAAGGCGCATTAACGTGCTTTCGTCTTCATCGATCTTGCGATTTTTGAAGCGACGTTGTAGCAGCTCTTTTGCCATATCAACAGATTGAGCAGCTTGTTCACGTAGAGCTTGCTTGATCTTAAGCTTCGCTTTACTTGTTGTTACATAGTTGAGCCAATCTCGCTTGGGGGTTTGTGATGGAGACGTTATGATGTCTACTTGATCACCACTGTTCAATTGATATTTGATAGGAACATTACGGTCGTTTACTTTTGCGGAAACACATCTACTTCCCAGTTTGGTATGTATTGCAAAAGCAAAGTCGAGAATCGTAGCCCCTTTTCTTAACTGTATAAGTTCTCCTTTTGGAGTGAACACGTAAATTTCGTCGCTGTAAAGATTCATTTTAAAATCTTTAATCAGGTCTGAAGGTGTGCTGCTTTTATTCTCAAGAGCTTCACGAACGTTATTCATAAACTCATCGAGACCGCTTTCACTTTTAATTCCTTTGTATTTCCAGTGAGCCGCAAAACCACGCTCTGCAATTTCGTCCATTCGCTTGGTTCTGATCTGTACCTCTACCCATTTGTTTTGAGGTCCCATTACCGTGATGTGCAACGATTCGTAACCGTTCGATTTCGGAATAGAAATCCAGTCTTTGAGTCGATTTGGATTGGGTTGAAACATATCGGTGATAATAGAATATACCTGCCAACAATCAGAGCGTTCTTTGTCAAGAGGCGTATCTAGCACAATGCGAATAGCAAATAGGTCATAGATCGATTCGAACTCGACCTTCTGTTTCTTCAGTTTGTTCCAAATGGAGTGGATGGACTTTACGCGTCCTTTTATGTCGAAGTTTAATCCGGCTTTGCGTAACTTCTCCTCTACCGGAGCAATAAACTCTCGGATGTATTTATCGCGTGAAGCTTTCGTTTCATTCAGTTTCTTTTTGATATAATCAAACGTACTTCTATCTGTATATTTTAATGTAAGGTCTTCTAGCTCCGATTTTATTTTGTATAAGCCCAATCGGTGAGATAATGGAGCATATAGGTAGGAAGCTTCCATGGCCAACTGTACACGATCTTCTTCACTTTTGATTTGCTTACCTCTTCGCATCAAACAGACACGGTCGGCAATCATTATTAAGATGACACGCATATCTTCGGCAAAGGAGAGGAGAAGGCGTCTGAAGTTTTCGGTATCGATAGCTACGTTACGAGCATAAAGATCGGAGGTACGAAGCAAACAGTTGATGATGTGAGTAACATCGGCTCCGTACATTTTCTCGATTTCCTCGATTGATATAGCTCCTTTCATAACCGGGCGGTACAATAAAAGAGCTAAGATGGGAGTTCTTCTCAAACCAATTTCTCTTGTTGCAATAAGGGCGGTATCGAGATTACGAAGTAATCCGTTTATCTCATTTCTGTCGCGACTGAAACAGTTCTTGTCTACCATTTGTCGGATCAGCTGCTTTGTTTTAGGTAAATCGTCCGGTTCCAGATACGGATAAACGTCGTGAAGGAGTTTGCGATACTTGCTTTTAAACTCATTCAATTCCGAAGTTGTGAAAAAGGGAGCTGCTTCCATAAGAATAAACGGTTTGATCGTGTTGTAAAATTATCTTTTTTATCCGACAATTTATGCTGTTGATATTTTTATTTCGATAAATTTGCAATATTCACATAGTCAATTAAACACGCAGAAATAATATGTTTACATCGAAAGATCTTGAGATCCTTAAATCAAAAGGACTAACACAAGCCGAGATCGAACAACAGCTCGACGACTTTAAAAAGGGGTTTCCTTACCTCAAAATTGAAGCTTCGGCAACGATCGACAAAGGAATATTAAAGGTGAAATCGCAAGATAGAGCTAAGTTTATTGAAACATGGGACAATTATTTGCAACATAAGAGAGAAGTACTGAAGTTTGTACCGGCCTCTGGTGCTGCAAGTAGAATGTTCAAAGATCTCTTCTCTTTTCTTTCTGCTTCGTATAGTGAACCGACCACCGCGGCAGAGGTTTACTTCTTTGATAATATTAACAAGTTTGCCTTCTTTAATGACCTGAATCAAATCTGCTTGAAGAAGTTTGATACTTCTATTATTGGGCTTATTAATAAAGGAGAGTATAAAAAGGTAGTGTCTATGCTGTTGCAACCTGATGGCTTGAATTATGGAAAGCTGCCAAAAGCATTGCTTAAATTTCACACCTACGGACAACGTACGCGCACTGCACTTGAAGAACATTTATCTGAAGGAGCTTTGTATGCGAAGAATAGCAAAGGGAGTGTAAACATCCACTTTACAGTGTCACCGGAGCATGAGAGGTTGTTCAGAAATGTACTTGATAAAAAGAAAAACTTCTATGAGAATAGTTATTCGGTACATTATAATGTAGGTTTTAGTACTCAGAAGTCTAATACCGATACGATTGCTGCCGATGCGAATAACGAACCTTTCCGCGATAACGGAGAGCTTCTTTTCCGTCCTGGAGGACATGGAGCACTGATTCACAATCTGAATGACTTAGATGCAGACATTATTTTCATCAAAAATATAGACAATGTAGTTCCTGATTCACTTAAAGGGTCTACCATTATTTATAAAAAACTATTGGCTGGTATTTTAGTTGCTTATCAAGAGCAAATCTTTGAGTATTTGACAGCAATTGAAGCAGGACAATACGACCATGAGAAGGTACTGGAAATGGGACGTTTCTTACAAAACGAACTCAATGTACGTCATCACGATTTGAAGAATATGGAAGACGGAGATTTGATTCTTTATATCAAAGACAAATTGATGCGACCTATTCGTGTATGCGGTATGGTGCGTAATGTGGGTGAACCCGGTGGTGGACCATTCTTTGCGGTGAATCCCGATGAGTCTGTCTCATTGCAGATCCTTGAAAGCTCGCAGATCGATATGGAAAACCCAGAGGCTAAAGCAATGTTTGAACAAGGTACACACTTTAATCCGGTAGATTTGGTATGCGGTGTAAAGAACCATAAAGGCGAAAAATACGACTTGTTGCAATTTGTAGATCCTGCAACAGGTTTCATCTCCATTAAGTCGAAAGACGGGAAAGAGCTAAAGGCTCTCGAACTTCCGGGATTGTGGAATGGCGCGATGTCTAACTGGAATACCGTGTTTGTAGAAGTTCCTATCGAAACATTCAATCCGGTTAAAACCGTAAATGATTTGTTACGTCCAGAACATCAGGCTTAACAGCGAGAACTCTTACTAGATTATTAAATACAGAAAATCCCTTATTTTACATGTTTACGAAGACGTAAAATGTAAAGTAAGGGATTCTTTTATTTTAAATATATGCGTTGATTAAATAGAAGGCAACTCCCATGGAGCACGGTAGTTAGGAACTAAGTACTTGTTAGCATCGCTATCATTCGTAAATTGGGTGCCATCCCAAATCAATTTATTTCCTGTGCGATAAGCAATGTTACCAAGCTGTGAAAACTTTGCAATGTGTGCACCAATTTCAATGTTTGCATTGCAGTTTGGATTGCGATCTTTGATGCATTGCAAATGGTTTTTTACATGCAGATTCAGTCCGCCTTCACCGTATGCTTTTTGCAAGGCAACAGCCTCCATACGAGCTTTGCCATTTACATTCTCAGGAATAACTTCCCATCCGCCACGATCTATCACTAAAGTACCGTTCTCTCCTACAAAACCTAAGCCGTGATTACGTCCGTAGGCTCCGTCATTAATCCCGATTGCATGATCCCAAAGCACTGTGAATCCATCGAATTCATAAATAGTTTGAAGTAAATCCGGTGTTTCGCAAGCATCGTTGGGATATCCAAACTTACCACCCGATGCCATGATTGAATTAGGTGCAGTTACATCCATTCCATACAAAGCATAGTCAAGTAAGTGTACACCCCAATCGGTCATTAAACCTCCGGCATAATCCCAAAACCAACGAAACGTAAAGTGAAAGCGATTCGGATTGAAAGGTCTTTCTTGTGCCGGACCTAACCACATGTCATAATCGACACCTTTGGGTGGAGTTGTATCGGCTTGTACCGGAATTGACGGACACCAACCTTGATAGGAGAAAACACGTACGGTTCGGATTTTTCCCAATTTGCCGCTGCGAATAAAGTTGACCGCATCTTGCCAGTGCGGATCGCTGCGTTGCCATTGTCCCACTTGCACTACACGATTGTACTTTTGTGCTGCGTTTACCATAATGTTGCACTCTTCTATGCTATTGCCCAGCGGCTTTTCGCAATACACGTCTTTACCAGCTTGACAGGCCGCTACCATTTGCAGGCAGTGCCAATGATCCGGAGTTCCCACAATAACAACGTCTACATCTTTATTGTCGATTAGTTTGCGCCAATCTTTATAGAGATGTTTTACTTTTCGGCCTTGTATTTTCTCTGTATCAGCAGCGCGTTGATTCAACACCGACTCGTCTACATCAGCCAAAGCAATACATTCTACTTCCGGATTGTTAAGAAAGGCTTGCAGATCAGAGAAGCCCATTCCTTTACAACCGATCAGCCCTACTTGAATCTTGTCATTCAAGGATACAGACGTATTATTTGCTCTAATTAAAAACGGACTAGCAGTAAGTCCTAGTCCAAGCGCAGAGGCTTGTTTAATAAAGTTTCTACGAGAAGTCATATGTATAGGTATTAGATTGTGGCGTTAAATTAAATAAAAGATGTAAGAGAGACACTATATATATGCTTAAAAATGAGAGATTTTATTCTTGTTTGTTTCTAATAGTGTAAATTGAATAAACTAAAAAAGGATAGATTCTCAGATGAATCTATCCTTTTAGCATTACCTATAAAATATGAAATATCTTTTGTGAAGAATATTTTTCAAAGAAAGAAGAGTGGAATTACAAACGATAACCCAACCCTAACATAAAGTAGATATTGTACATCTTGTATGATATTCCATCAAAGTTGGATGGGAAGATTGGCACAACACCCCAAGTCAGTTGACCGGCAAGAAACATCTTGCGGGTAAAATTCCAGTCGGCATTTGCTTGAAAACCAAAGTCGACCTTTTTTACTTCATCCGAGAAATCAAATGTAGCTTCGTCCACTTGGATTTTGTCTCCTGTAGGTCCGCCCGAGCGGATATAGCCATCGTAGGCAGTTCCTTCAAATCGTGCATCTTGCAAGAAAGCTGTGTAGACGCCAAGTCCAAACTCCCATTTCGAATTTGGCTTGAATGATGCTAGAACCGGAACTGTGATATATCCGTTTTTAGCTCGTGTTTTATTTTTACCGGAAAACGTTCCTGAGAAGATTCCCGTATTAGTACCTTCACCTACAGTTAGCTTGGTTTGCATATACAACACATCTGCACTGATAGACATCCCTTTGATGTCGATGCCAATACCGGCTGTAAGTCCCCATTGTGGATTAAACCAACGAGTAATATGAAAATCGAGAGTAGGAGCAAACAGAGGGTGATAATAATTTATCTTTCTGATTTCTGCCGGAAGAGGTAGCGGAGTCGTTCCTCCGAAGTTTTGACCGGCAAAAACTTTATATTCCCACTTCTTGAATGATTCTTGGGCTTTTGTTTGTTGCGTAGCGAATAAAACAATCATTGCTATGCAAAATGTATATAGAATTCGTTTCATACTTATTCTTTGTTTGATTCCGTTATTATACTTAGGTTATCCACAATGAGTGTACTACCTATACAACCTTCATATCTGTCACCATAGAAACTAGAGGCTAGAATAATAGCCAATTTGTAGGTTTCATTGTCGAAGTCAGGTTCTTTTCTATACTCAAATTCAACATCGAACTGAACGAACCCATCTCCAACTGTAGAACTATGTGCAGGATTCTTGGTAATAGCCACGATGTTAGGATCTGTCATAATGTTAGTACCGTCCAATGATTTTACGGTGTCGTCTGTTTTATAAAGAACAGAGTAAATGGCGCAAGAATCTTTCATACCCGGTTTCGGATTGCCATCTTTACCAATATAGTCGCCGGTTCCAGCTTTGTAGTTGTAATAACCGGTAAGACGTATCGGTTTTTTCTTTTCATTATAAGGTTGACCAAATAGTGTTGCTTTCAATGGATCTTTCAATGCATTTAAAAGATTCATAGTTCCCGTAAATAACGAACCCGATACAATAGGAATATATTGAATATTCATAATATTTCCCGGTCCTTCTTTGGTTACAAGTTTAGCTGCATACTTTCCTGACTGTGCAATCTCTGTAGGAAAAACAGGGTATTGATCAGCATTAGGAAACTGTTGGTATACCGACACACCTTGGTTACTAGTAGACCAAATACGCTGAATTTGGTCGTTGACAATTTCTACAGGCGTTTTGTATTTGTATCTTGTGTTTTCTTCCCAATAATCGAAGTTGTATTCAAATGAATTTTGTTTGATTAATTGAACAAGATAAATACGTTTGTTTTTCTTGTCTTGAGAAGTAACCGTATAGGCTACACTTTTTGTAAAGTTTTCGGGGGTTCCTGATGCTGGAGATATCGTTGCTCCCTCTGTAATACCGATGGTTGGAGCAATGTTAGAAATATCTGCATCTTGGGTTACATAGATAGAAATGGAATTTTGGTTGAATACGGGTTCTCCTATTGCAACGTTTCCTGGTAACGAAATACTAAGAATATCTGCTTCCGGATTATGTGGAGCATCTTGAATACAAGAGGTTGCACCAAGTAGGAGAATCAGTAACAGGCTCAAATGTTTTAGTTTCATATCTGTTTTCTAAATTGATTTCACAATTAAAAATCTGTAGAATAACTCCGAATCTAAATGTTGGGTTTATTGCAAACAAATTTATAATTGTGGCAAAAGTAGATAAATTTATAGCAAAGTTGTTTCTCTTTCCTTTCGATTTAACGTGGAAAGCCTCTATTTTTGTTACTTTTTTAGAAGTTGAGTGTGCTGAAAACAACTAAATAGTTATGATTTAAACACGGAGGAGATGTTTTATGTTTTCATCGCGAGGTGAGATATAACCTTTTTATTCTTAGCGTGTTTATTAGAAATAGACTTTGTTGTAGAAGAAACAGATCGATATGCAAGGATATCGAATCAATGGTGATTTTACGATAAAAGGTTTTGATTTTTTTTGCAAATTGCATGTGTGGAGCATATCGGACTCGAACCGATCACCTTTAGACTGCCAGTCTAACGCTCTAGCCAGATGAGCTAATGCCCCGAAAGGTGTTCAAGGCAAATGTAACATTAATTATAGAAATAACAACTATCTTTGTAGCTATAAAATTACTACCGCAATGATTATTTATAATACAACATTTCATATTGATAATGACTCACATCACGAGTTTATCGATTATCTAAAAAAAGAATTTATTCCTCAGTCTCTAGCAAGTGGATTACTTACACGTGCGCGTTTGTCGCGTATCTTATCGCAACACGCTGATGAGGGTGAAAGTTATTCGTTGCAATATCACGTAAAAGATAATGCTACTTTGAATGAATGGATTACTAAAGAAGGACAAGCGTTGCAACAATCTTTAGTATTGAAGTTTAAAGAGAAGGTAGTTGGTTTTACAACGCTACTCGAGGAGGTAGAGTTGGATGATTAAAGATCGAATTATATTGGGAATCGACCCCGGAACTACGGTAATGGGGTATGGTATTTTGCGTGTCACTGGAAATAAACCGGCATTAGAGGTAATGGGGATTCTTGATTTGAGTAAATACACAGATCATTATCTCAAGTTGCGTCGCATCTTTGAACGGGTTGTGGCTCTTGTAGACGAGTATCACCCCGACGAGTTAGCTATTGAAGCTCCCTTTTTTGGAAAGAATGTACAGAGTATGCTCAAATTGGGTCGTGCTCAGGGAGTAGCAATGGCTGCGGCTTTGTCTAGAGACTTGCCAATCTATGAATATGCACCGTTGAAAATAAAGATGTCGATAACCGGTAATGGAGGTGCATCAAAAGAGCAGGTAGCAGATATGTTGAAACGTTATCTAAAGATTCCGCAAGAAAACATGCTTCCACAGTTAGATGCAACTGATGGATTGGCTGCGGCACTTTGTCACTATTTTCAGTCCAATCGTCCGGTTGCAGATTCTAAAGTAAAGAGCTGGAAAGACTATGTCAATAAAAATCCGGGTAAAGTAGTCAAATAACTTTACTCAATAAAAAAGCGTGGTTACACAAAGGTATTTCTACTTTTGGTAACCACGCTTTTTATATAATTGGGTTGTATTAGATAACGCCTTGATCAATCATTGCTTTGGCTACTTTCATAAACCCGGCAATGTTTGCTCCTTTTACATAGTTGACATATCCATGTTCATCGGTACCATATTTTACGCATTGCTCATGGATATTAATCATGATTTGCTTCAAACGGCTGTCTACCTCTTCGGCTTCCCATTGCAGGTGCATCGCATTCTGCGTCATTTCGAGTCCGGAGGTTGCTACACCACCAGCATTTACAGCTTTGCCCGGAGCATAAAGCACTTTATGCTCGATCATATAGTCTGCTGCTTCGGCCGTACAGCCCATGTTTGAAATTTCTCCCACGCACATAACTCCGTTTTTATGAAGTAGTCGAGCATCGGCTTCGTCTAGCTCGTTTTGTGTTGCGCAAGGAAGAGCGATGTCGACCTTTTGTTCCCAAGGCTTTTTACCTTCGAAGAATTCAACATTGTATTTCTCCGCATAAGGAGCTACAATATCTTCGCCCGAACTGCGCAATTCTAGCATATAATCGATTTTGTCGCCTTTGATTCCATCCGGATCATACACATATCCGTCGGGACCAGAGATGGTAACCACTTTTGCTCCCAGTTCGGTAGCCTTGATCGCCGCGCCCCAAGCCACATTTCCAAATCCGGAAATGGCAACAGTTTTACCGTGCAAACTCATTCCTTGTGCTTTGAGCATCTCATCAACAAAGTACAATCCTCCAAAACCGGTAGCTTCGGGGCGAATGCGAGAACCGCCATAGTCGAGACCTTTTCCGGTGAATGTGCCTGTGTTTTCGCGCGCAAGCTTCTTGTACATTCCGTATAGATAGCCAATTTCACGAGCACCTACGCCGATGTCTCCGGCTGGAACATCGGTGTCGGGACCAATGTTGCGCCAAAGTTCGAGCATAAATGCTTGGCAGAAGCGCATGATTTCACCGTTCGATTTTCCACGAACGCTAAAGTCCGATCCTCCTTTTGCTCCACCCATCGGTAGGGTCGTAAGTGCATTCTTGAAGGTTTGTTCAAATCCTAAAAACTTAAGAATGGAAAGATTTACGGATGCGTGAAAGCGTAAACCTCCTTTGTATGGGCCAATTGCATTGTTAAATTGTACACGGTAACCTAGATTTACCTGAATATCGCCTTTGTCATCTACCCACGGAACTCTAAATGTTAGGATTCTATCGGGCTCGACCAAGCGTTCTATGATTCGAGCTTTTTCAAACTCAGGATGTTGATTGTATACATCTTCGATGGAAAGTAAAACTTCTTTTACTGCCTGAAGATACTCGTGTTCGCCGGGGTGTTTTGCTTCCAGCGCTGCTATAATTTGTTCGGTTTTCATAACTAGCCGTTTTACTTAGTTATTGTGATTTATCATATTTATAAATACCATTCGTTTTTTATATAAAACAAACGAACAGGGGCAAATGTATTGATTAAAACGAATAAACAAACTTTTTTATATACTTTTGAGAATAAAATTTTATCATTTGTCTATGAGTACCATTCCGAATATAAAGAATTTGGTTTTTAAGGACACATCTTTTGCTACCTTAATGCGGCGTCGAGTTTACAATGTGTTACTAATTGCCACAAAATACGATGCATTTATGCTTGAAGACGATGGGCGTGTCGATGAGCAGATTTTTAACGAATACACTTCCCTTAACCTACGTTATCCACCTCGCTTTACACAAGTAACCACACAAGAAGAGGCAATGGATGAGCTTAGTTTTGGTAATTTTGAATTAATCATTTGTATGCCCAACATGGACAACAGCGATACCTTTGCTGCGGCCAAGCATATCAAAGAGCACTTCCCCCATATTCCGATCGTTGTTCTTACTCCGTTTTCGAAGGAGGTATCAAAGCGAGTTGCGCAAGAAGACCTCAGTGCAATTGATTATGTGTTTAGCTGGTTGGGAAATACCGAACTTCTTTTGGCGATTATCAAGTTAATAGAGGATAAGATGAACGTAGAGGCCGATGTCAGTTCGGTGGGAGTACAGGTGATTCTTCTTGTTGAAGATTCGGTTCGTTTTTACTCCTCTGCTTTGCCTCTTATATATCGTTATGTATTGGAGCAATCGAAAGAGTTTTCAAAAGAAGCGTTGAATGAACACAATCAGATGCTTCGTATGCGCGGACGTCCCAAGGTTTTGTTGGCACGTAATTATGAAGAGGCTGTTGAGATATACACGATGTATCAAAAAAACATGCTTGGAATCATTTGTGACATGAGTTTCAAGCGAGAGGGCGTGAAGGATAAGTTGGCCGGATATAAGTTTGGTCACTTTATCAGAAAGAAAGACCCTGTATTGCCGTTAATCTTTGAATCGTCCGAATCGATTAATCGAAGCTATGCTTATGAGTTGAATGCTTCTTTTATAGATAAAGGGTCGAAAAGTTTTCCTCAAGACCTTCGTAATGAAATCACCCAAGATTTCGGATTTGGGGACTTTGTAATTATCAATCCGATTACGCGTACCGAGATTATGCGCATTCGAGATTTGAAAGACTTACAAGTAAAACTGTACTCTATTCCCGATGAGTCATTGGTGTACCACCTTTCACGCAATCATTTTTCTCGTTTCTTTTATTCCAGAGCAATGTTCCCTCCGGCAGAGTTGTTGAAGGGAATCGACGTCTCCGACTTCAAAGACATGAATGAGGCCCGTCAGGTAATCTTTGATGCGATTGTACAATATCGTAAAATGAAGAATACCGGTGTGATCGCGATCTTTAAGAAAGAACGATTTGATGAATATTCGGATTTTGCACGTATTGGTAACGGCTCGTTGGGAGGAAAGGGTAGAGGACTTGCTTTTATGGGAACCATGATCAAACGTTATCCCGAGTTGAATTGGCATGATAACTTTGCTGTTCGAATACCCAAAACCGTAGTGATCTGTACCGATATCTTCGATCAATTTATGGAGTCGAACAATCTCTATCCTATAGCTTTAACCGAACTGCCCGATGAAGAAATGCTGCGTTACTTTTTGCGAGCGAAACTTCCCGTATCACTGGTTGAAGACTTGATGGCCTTTTTCGAAGTGGTAAAATCACCAATTGCCGTACGCTCCTCTAGTTTGCTCGAAGATTCGCATTATCAACCTTTCGCCGGAATTTATTCAACCTATATGGTTCCGCACGAAGATGACAAATACGAAATGCTTCGAAAACTAAGCGATGCAATCAAAGGTGTGTATGCTTCGGTGTTTTTCAAAGACAGTAAAGGGTATATGACTGCGACCTCTAATGTGATTGATCAGGAAAAAATGGCCATTGTTTTGCAAGAAGTGGTGGGGAGTACCTATGGAGATCATTTTTATCCTACCATATCGGGAGTAGCTCGTTCGCTCAACTTTTACCCGATTGGCAATGAAAAAGCAGAGGATGGTATTGTAAACATCGCATTAGGACTAGGGAAATACATTGTTGACGGAGGGCAAACGCTGCGTTTTTCGCCACAACATCCACATAATATATTGCAGTTAAGTACGACCGATTTTGCTTTGCGTGAGACGCAAGTACGCTTTTATGCGCTTGATCTCAAGAGTATAGCAAAAGAGATATCCATAGATGATTCATTCAATTTATTGCGTCTGTCTGTAAAGGAAGCCGATAAAGATGGGTCGCTTCGATATATTGTTTCTACCTACGATCCGTATGATCAAATGATTCGCGAAGGATACTATCCGGGCGGACGTAAGATTATTTCATTCTCGAATGTGTTGCAACATGATGTGTATCCGTTGGCTTCTACGCTCAACTTTATACTCAAGTGTAGCCAGGAAGAGATGGGGCGTCCGGTAGAAATTGAGTTTGCGATGAATATAGACCATGGAAGTAATACGGCTGTTTTTTATCTTCTTCAGGTACGTCCTATTGTAGATAATAAAGAGTTGATTGACGAAGACTTGCATGAAGTGTTGCAAGAGGATACGATTATTACTTCGCGTCAGGCTTTGGGAAATGGTATTCAAAGCGATGTTTTTGATATCGTATATGTAAAAAGCAATGCTTTCAATGCGAGCAAGAATCAATTGATTGCTTATGATATCGAAAAGCTGAATAAAGAATTTGTAGCTGAAGACAGAGGTTATGTGTTGGTGGGCCCCGGCCGATGGGGATCTAGTGATACTTGGTTGGGGATTCCGGTAAAATGGCCACACATCTCAATGGCTCGTGTTATTGTAGAATCGGGTCTCGAAAACTATCGAATAGAACCGAGTCAAGGGACACACTTTTTTCAGAATCTGACCTCTTTTGGTGTTGGTTATTTCACGATCAATCCATTTAATAAAGACGGGTGGTTTGATGAAGACTTCTTAAACGCACAAACGGCTCTTCATGAAACGGAATATCTAAGACATGTCCGTTTTGAAAAGCCGATTGTGGTAAAAATAGATGGAAAGAAAAGTTTGGGAGTTGTCCTTAAACCTTAAATAATTCTTCCGCTTGTTGCAGTGTTTCGGGTTTGCCTACATCGAGCAGTTGTAAATGCTCGGCCGGGTAGGCCCGAAGATCTGCTTTTGCAGCAATAGATAAATAAAAGTTGATGATAGGAAACTTGCCTGTCCACTCATCCATCCATTCAAATATTTCAGGAGATAAAACGTGTATTCCACTGAAAGCGTACTCTTCATATCTCGAAGGGTCGAAGTCGGGAAAATAGGATTTAATCTCTCCGGTTTCTTTATTCTTCCATCCCGAAAGACGGTTTTGTTTGTCAAACAAAAGGTATCTGCTCGTTTTGCGCTTGCTTACTACCAGCGTAGCCAATGCTTCGGAATTGAGATGTGATTCATATACCTCCTTTAAATCTACGTTGGATAAGATGTCGACATTATGTACAAGGAAAGGCTCTTCACCTTCGAGTAAGTGTCTTGCATTCTTGATTCCACCGCCGGTGTCGAGTAGATAGTCGCGTTCGTCTGCAATGTGAATTTCGATACCAAAGTTACCATTTGCTTGTAAGAAGTCGATGATCTGATCGGCTAGATGGTGCACGTTGATAACAATGTATGTAAAACCTGATGCTTTTAGTTTTTCAATTACATGTTGGAGCAATGGTTTTCCTCCCACTTCGATGAGGGCTTTAGGCTTTGTATCTGTCAACGGTTTAAGCCTGCTACCTGTGCCCGCTGCAAAAATCATTGCTTTCATAATCTTGATTCTAAAATTTGTTCAATGTTTTGTTCTCTATGAATGAGTTGAATTTTAACGTCGAATTTGTCGTGTAGATGCTCTGCCATCTTTTGTGCCGAATATACAGAGCGGTGTTGTCCGCCTGTGCACCCGAAACAAATCATCAAGCTAGCGAATCCACGGTCTATGTATCGTTGTACCGAGGCATCGACAATTGGATAAACATTATTGAGGAAACTTGTTATTTCTCCTTCGTTTTCGAGGAATTCTACAACAGGTTCGTCCAATCCCGTAAAGTGATTGTATCGCTCATATTTGCCCGGGTTATTGATTGCACGGCAATCAAAAACAAATCCGCCTCCATTACCTGTGGTGTCGTTAGGTATTCCTTTTTTGTAAGCAAAAGAAAATATTTTCACTTCAAGCCTTCGTTTCTTTATATCTTCCGAAAACTGTTTTAGTTCAGTAAGCTCACGAAGAACATTACATAAATATGGATATTCTTTGAAATTATTTTTCAATAGCGCCTTTAGGTTAGCGATTGCATACGGCACACTTTGTATAAAATGTGGCTTCTTTTCAAAGTATCCTCTGAAACCATATGCTCCTAGTACCTGAAGGGTGCGGAATAATATATAGTGTTGAAGTTGTTTTCTGAAGTCAACCTCATCTACAGTTGTATACCGTTTTAGAGAGTTTAAGTAGGTGCTTAGTAACTCTTCCCGAAGCGAATCGGAGTAGTTTGCTTTTGCCTGCCATAAAAACGAGGCCACATCGTAATACACCGGACCTTTACGGCCGCCTTGGAAGTCGATAAAATACGGCTCTCCATTGCAAAGCATTACGTTGCGTGCTTGAAAATCGCGGTAAAGAAAAGTGTTTGAATCATCTTGCAATAAGACATCTGCCAATTTCTCGAAGTCGTCTTCCAGGCGATCTTCTTGATACTCCATACCGGTGGCTTTGAGAAAACAATACTTGAAGTAGTTGAGATCCCATAAGATGGAGCGTTTGTTGAACTCCGGTTGCGGATAACAATGGCTAAAGTCCATATTATTTGCTGCACGATATTGTACATCGGGGAGCATTGCCATTGTTTTATGTAGTAATGACTTTTCTGTATCTGAATATACTCCGGTTTTTCTGCCTTTCTCTAGGGCATCGAAAAGGAGTGTATCTCCGAGGTCTTCTTGGAGATAGTAATTCGTGTCGTCTGATTGTATAAGCACTTTTGGAACAGGTAACCCTTGCTCACCAAAATGTTTTGCCATGTAAATGAAAGCTGCATTTTCCTCAGGTTGAGTACCGCAAACTCCTATTAAAGACAAGTTGTTTTCGCCGGTGATTCTGAAATATCTTCGATTCGAACCTGAAGAAGGAAGCTCGGTTATGGCTAATGCGATGCATCCGGTGTGCTTTTGGAATAATTCACTAAGCTTTTCTTTTTCCATAATTTGGATCGTTAGTCTGGTAAAGGTAGCATTATTTTATACATTCTGGCTAATTTATTCAACGTTAGCAATTGGTTTGCTCTGTGATTATCGGTTTTATTCGATTAAAAAAAAACTTTTAGTCTTAGAAAATACAATAAGGGTAGGAGAGTAAATGCTTCTGTTTTCTTTCAAAAAAAAGGATGTATCGTTCTTGAAAAAAGCTAGTTAGGTTCTTTCAAAAAGCATGCATGGTTCTTGGGAAAAGTATGAGAGGTTTTTTTAAGAACCATGCAAGGTTTTTCTTTAGTGTATATCACGAAAATAAAAAAAAGGAGGATGTAGTCAATTACATCCTCCTTTTGATCCAAAAATTAAACTTTACATTAATACCTTCTGTATCTATATTAGATTACGCCTTGATCCATCATTGCTTTGGCTACCTTCATGAATCCTGCGATATTCGCACCTTTCACGTAGTTTACAAAGCCATTAGCATCTGTGCCATACTTGGTACATTGCTCGTGGATCGACTTCATGATTGTTTTTAGTCTTTCATCAACTTCTTCTCTAGTCCAACCTAGTTTGATGGCATTTTGTGTCATTTCCAAACCAGATGTTGCTACGCCACCAGCATTAGCAGCTTTACCCGGAGCATACAAGATGTGATTTTCTAAGAATACCTCAATAGCTTCCGGTGTTGAAGGCATGTTAGCTCCTTCCGAAACAGCGATACATCCGTTTGCGATCAAAGCACGTGCATCGTCTCCGTTTAGTTCATTTTGTGTTGCACTTGGCAATGCAATATCACACTTTTCACTCCATGGACGACCGCCTTCTACGTATTTGCAGCCATACTCGTCTGCATACTCACGGATGCGACCTCTGTAAAGGTTTTTCAATTCCATGATGTAGTTTAGCTTTTCGCGATTAATACCTTCCGGATCGTAGATGTAACCGTTCGAGTCGGACATGGTAACAACTTTTGCACCTAGCTCAATCAACTTTTCAGCTGTGTATTGTGCTACATTTCCGGAGCCTGAGATTGCAACTACTTTACCCTTGATGTCGATGTTTTTTGTTTTCAACATTTCAAGCAAAAAGTATACGTTGCCGTATCCGGTTGCTTCAGGACGGATCAATGAACCACCTGTTTCCAAGCTTTTACCGGTGAATGTTCCTGTGTTTTCGCGAGCTAGTTTTTTATACATTCCGTACATGTAGCTTACTTCACGGCCACCTACACCAATGTCACCAGCAGGTACGTCGGTTTCAGGACCAATGTGTCTCCACAACTCCAACACAAATGCTTGGCAGAAACGCATGATTTCTGTGTTTGATTTGCCTTTTGGGTTGAAATCGGAACCACCTTTACCACCACCCATAGGTAGTGTAGTAAGTGAGTTTTTGAATGTTTGCTCAAAAGCTAGGAATTTAAGAATAGAAGGGTTTACAGATGAGTGGAAACGGATACCTCCCTTGTATGGTCCGATCGCGTTGTTGTGTTGAACACGGTAGCCCATGTTGGCATGTACATTTCCTTTGTCATCCATCCAAGTTACACGAAACGTGAAGATACGATCCGGAATACAAAGTCTATCGATCAAGTTTACTTTGTCAAACTCCGGGTGTTCGTTATAAATACCCTCGATAGATTCTAATACTTCTTGTACTGCCTGATGGTATTCAGGTTCGTTTGGAAAACGTCTTTTTAATTGATCCAATACTTCTGTTGCTTTCATGGTGTCTCAATTACTTTATTATGGTTGTCAAAATTACTTTTACATCTTGTGTGTGGTTGCAAAGGTAAATATAAAATTGAGATATAAAACAAAAATGAAAGTAAAAGTGTGCTGTTTTGATCAATTTGTTTGTGGTCTGTGAGGATTGATGAGTAAAATGTAAATTCTTATTCTCTTCTGCGGATTTGTTTATAGATGGGAACAAACACAATGATACCAGATGCAACCATGGCAAATATAGCTTGTCCATCTAGTTTGGCACCGGAAGAGATGAGTATAAAGCATAATATTCCCCAAAGGAGTACAATGCAAATGATTTGGCTATTGGATAGTTTTTTGCGTGCCATATTATCAGCTTATTAGATGTATTATATTGAATTCGTGAAGTAACCGATTAGTCCTAAAATTAATCCTAGAGCAATCGTAAGAATAAGTACAGTCCACATTTGCGCGGGGTAACTGAGGCGACCAATGTAGGGTACATTGCTGAAAATTGTTTTTGAAGATTCGAGTTCTTCTTTTTGATTTTCGAGTTGAACGGAGTCTTCTTCAAAACCGCGGGCAATTAGAATACGCGTTGCAGCTTCTACATCGGTATCCAATACTTGTAGTTTGATTCCTCCGAACATGATGCCTGTTCCATATATCTGAGACGTTAGTTCATCTTTCAGAAAGCATTGGATTCCCTCTGCTTCGAGCAAGCTTTTCAGAAATAATGCACGGTTGGGCTGATTAAATTCAGCAATGGTTACAAGTGTATTCATAGGTATAAACTTTTTCTTATGTATTAGTTCGATTCTGCAAAATAGCAACAAAAAAGAATTCCATCCTATTTGATCGTATATTTTATTTATACCTTCTATATAAAAGCCGCCTACTCTTAAGTAAAGAATAGGCGGCTTTCTGAAAAAAGTGTAGTTCGATTATCTTAATTCGTAATAAATAGATAAGGTTGAGGTTTGTTATGTAGTTACAAAATTCTTTGCTTAAAAGCTAACACTTACATCGGCTCCCATTCTGAATGGCTTGCCTTTTTGAACAAATGAATGGCCAAATGATTCGAAATAAAAGGCTTGATAGTCGGTGTTCAGGATGTTTTTAGCCCACACATCAAGTTTTACAGCTCCTTTTCTGAATCCTATTTTAGCATTGAGTGTGCCATAAAATTTCTGGTAAAAGTCGTTTCTCTCTGTCCAGTATATTTTTCCGGCAGCGGTATATTGTGTTGAAAAACTAACCTGATCAATAAATGGGCAACGTAGTGTGCGCGCATAATTGATTCCTACCGAGAATGTGTGTCTTGGCGTGTATGGAATAAAGTTGCCTTCGTAATTGTTTTTACCGTCATCGTAGTTCTTAAATGTGGCATGTGTATAGCCATAATTTAAGTCGGCCGAAAGTGCATCGGTGATACGACTGCGTAATGAAACTTCAGCTCCATAACTTGAAGCGGCTCCGGCATTTGCAATAATACGTCCATTACCACTGTTTACAAACTTGGTCAATTGGATATCATCGATATCCATGTAGAAGAATGTAAGATCGGCATTGAGATGATTAGGAATGATATCGCAGCGTCCACCTAATTCATAGTTCCAACTTTTTTCAGGAGCGTACGAAACAGCATCTTGAATAGAGGTGGTTGTACCTCCCGGATTGAATTTATTTTTTAGACTTTCTTGAATTAAGTCGGCAAACATTTGTACGTTATATCCACCTACTTTGTATCCTTTGGTTACCGATGCATATACGAATTGCTTTGGACTAAATTCATATTTTAATGCAAACTTTGGCAATAACTGAGTGAAGTCCATCGATGTTTTTCCTTGCAATGTGTCACGAAGTGCCATTGGCATTGGAGGCATTCCGGGACGTCCCATATCGATGAGCGTATTCATCTCAATGTTGGTATCGTAACGAAGCTCTGCTTTTTCGTAGTCGAAACGGAGTCCGGCTGTGAACGATAATCCTTTGGTAAATAGATCCTCAAATGTAGATTGGTGAAACAATGCCACCCCATAGGATGGAGTTTTGAATGCTCCGGGGATAAAGATTTCTTTGTCTGTAATCTTTATATATGGAGTTTTCGGGTTTTCTTCTTTCAGATCATCAAAGACTCTTTGAAGAATACCTTTGATGCCGTCTTCCTTGAATGTAACAGGTCCGTCGGTATGTAAGTAGTTATAGAATCCAAACGTTCCGAACGACCACTTGTATTTGTTTTGATTATTAGAGCGAATGGCCAGCTCTTCACTTACCGAGTTTTGTCGCTGCTTTTGTGTCAGTGTAAAGATCGACTTGTCGGTAAAGTCTTGGTCCATTTGCATGCGGTCCATGAAGTACTGTTGTCCGGTTGTAGAACTCAAGATAAAATTATCGGTCCTGTATTCTAGATTAATACTGTTGTTGACAACGCGACGGTAATACGACCCCGGATCGTTGTAGTTTACACTTTCTACTTCTTGTGTACCTTTATCTAGTAATCCGTATGCAAATGCACCTTGATTGGTATAGTCGAAACTACTTTGAAAAGAAGCTTTCAAGGATGGCTTAATCATCCAATCGAGTTTAATTCTTCCTCCTGCGGCTTCTTCCCAGTCGGCTCTTTTTCCGGTATATACATTACGGAAGTATCCGTCGTTGCGATTGTAGTATCCACTTACCGAGATGCCTACGTTTTTGCTTAATTTATTGTAGTGAGAAGCTTTTGCTGCAAATTCTCCGTAGCCACCTCCCGAAACGGATAGTTTAGTACCTTGATATTGAAACGGAGAAAGGGTGTATACATTGATAATACCACCCATTGCATTACGTCCGTAAAGTGTGCCTTGTGGTCCACGCAACACTTCGATACGCTGTATGTCGTTTAGGTTGAAATCGAATGTACTTTTATTTTGATAAGGAACATTGTCGATGTAAAGTCCAATTGATTGTCCGCTACTGCGCGCGCCAATACCACGAATGTATACCGCTGAAGTTAATTTTGCACCATAATCCGGAATGAAAAGATTGGGTACAAAACCACTTAGATTTTTGATTGCTTCGATTTGTCGGCTTTGTATTGCAAGCGGAGAAATCACGGATATAGCTGATGGTAGTGATTGAAGTTTGTTTGTTTCTTTGGTAGAAGAGGTGATAACTACTTCATTTAGATTATAGGTTCGCAGGGTATCGGTTGTAAGTTTATCTGACGCATAGCTTTGCTGCGTCATCAAACCTCCAAGTAGCGATATAGAAAAAATAAAAAGGCGCTTCATAAAACAATCTTGTTAATTTTTTAGCAAAGTAACAAGTTTCTACAAAGCGCCGCAATCACTATATGTAGTGATTTTAGTGGAAATGAGATTATTTGCTTATTTAGAAAGCAGTACTGTATTTTATTTTTTGAAAATCTCTTTGCGTAGATTCCCAAATGGATCTATGGCTTTTCGTTTGGTAAACAAAAGCGTAAGAAAAACACTGGCAGAAGAAGATACGAAGATGGTGATCACGATAAGGATTTGATATTTGATTGCGATGGATGGCGAACTACCCCCAAGAATCTGTCCTGTCATCATTCCCGGAAGTGAAACAAGCCCCATAACGGCCGTACTGGCAAGTCCTCGGTTCATGGATACTTTCATTGCATCGCGCATAAATATATTTAGAGCTTCTCCCTGTGTTGCTCCATTTGCTAAGGCATATCGGTAAGTGTTTTTTTGTTTGTCTATGTTGGTATAAAATACATTCATCGATGTTACGATGTCTGCTAGTGTATTTCCGATAAGCATTCCGGTAATTGGAATCAGATAGCGTGCATCTGTCAGAGACTTCAGATCAAGAACTTGATAGAGTAGAAAGAAATCGACTACCAAGATGCTGATGAAAATCGCACTCCATACCGGTGCGAAAAAACGAAGCTGCTTTAGGTTGGAGCGTTGCAAAATGGTATACGAAGTAACACTTAGCATAATCGCAACCCAAGCAAGGTTGATAAACGGATTGTCTAGCTGGAATATAAACTCGAGGTATACCCCAACTAAAAGGAGTTGGATGGTCATTCGCAAAACTGATACAATTGTGTCTTTTGCTAATCCCATTTTATAATATGACGAAATTGTGATTGGAATAATTAAAAGGATGTATCCCATTGCTAGGTGTAACCAGCTAATATCTTGTGCTCCCATTGTGAGTCTTTTGTTTTTTAGAAGTTTTTTAAAGTGAAATAGAGAGGTTCATTTTTTCAATCCATCGAGAATCGTGCGATGCAGAAATGACGGTAACTTGATTGAGTGCAAGTATGGTGTCAATTACAGCTGTTGTCGATGCATCATCAAGTGCAGATGTTGGCTCGTCGAGTAAGAGAATGGGGCGTTTAAGTAGTAAGATCGAGGCTAATGCCAATCGCTGTTTTTGTCCGCCGGATATTTCAGATAGCTGTTTTTCTAAGATATCCGAAGGTAGAAGTAATTGCTCAAGAATCTGCTTTATCTCTTTTTCTGTTGGCTTAATGCTTTTGTTGATTTTAAATGTAAAAGGATAGTAAAGCAACTGCTTGCAAGTTGGCAAATCAATATTTAGTTCTTGAGGTAAATAGCTGATTGTTTTGCGGATTTGGGCAACGTTTTGTTCATTAATTTCTAAGTTATGAACATAGAGTTTGCCCTTTGTTGGATTTACAAAACCTGCAATGCTGTTGAGTAGAGAAGACTTGCCTCTGCCCGAAGGTCCTGTTAATACGCATTTGGCATTTGCAGGTATTTCAAATGAAAAATCTTGGATAGGGGTGAGGTCATTGTATGAAATTGTAATGTTTTCTGCTTTAATCATGCTGTTTAAGTTAAGAGTTTTGCTGATCGACTTATCGTCTTATTCTATAGAATCTGAAGAGATATAGCCATTCATCATTGCATAAAACGTGAGTCCCGAAACGGTTTTGATTCCGAGTTTGCTTGTAATGTTTTTTCTGTGTGTCAAGACCGTGTTAAGACTTATAGAGAGTTTATCCGCAATTTCTTTATTGATAGCGCCTTTTACAATGAATTGGAGTACTTCGATTTCACGAGAAGAAAGTTCTTTGCCATTATCGTTGCTACTGGATACGTTTTGTGAATTGATTGTCTCCAGCTGCTCAATGATGGATTCGATTGGAGCTTGCATGTGTAAAAAGAATGGTCCGCTTGTTTGCGTTGTGAGGCTTTGCTTATCAATAAATATCCATGTTTTTTGTTTGCGGGGTATAAATAGGTCGGGGTGAAGTGCATACGTTTCTGTATCTGTAAAGATATAATCTCCTTGTCCGCCCGAACATCGCGTGTATTCGTCGGCAGAGAGATAGACCTTTACTTGCACGGGTTTGAAATAGGTGTTGAATATCCAAGAAAGCCCCGATGTTACAAGTGTATTAGTATGGATGATTGCTATACTAAGCGGTTGAGACATTTGTTAATGTTGTTTATGCTGATATACTTTGATCGCTCTTACCATTGGATATAGAATGCGATATCTAATTCGATTATGCTGCTTGATATCTTTAGCAAGACTATAGATCCCAAAAATAACGGCATAGCATAAGTTTTCATCAAAGTTGCCGCTGATATGTTTGATCATGATGCTGTTGAGATCGTTAAGAAGTGCCTCGATTGTATCCTCATGTTCTGTTTTGCATTCTTTTTGTGTTTCATTAAGGATGCGTTCGGCTGCTTGAGCAATGATCTCGTTGTTTGCTTCTAAGCAATGAGGGAATAATTCGGTTTCGTCTTTTTCGATCCTTTTGGTCAATTCTTCCCGGAACTTCAAGACAAACTTTTGAATCGGTAGGAGTGACGGATTGCCGCTTGAGTGGATAAAGGAGTTTAGATGGCGTTCGATGTTGGGTAGTTGAAACTTGAGATAGTACTGATTTGTCTTATCTAGGTAGTCAACAATTTGAGAGGCGTTGAATGCTAATAGCTTCTTCTCTGGAAAATATTCGTCGTTAAGAAACGTGTTGATAACTGCCAAGAAGAATTCAGAATCAATCTCTTCTTTGGCACAAATTTCTTGAATACGGGTATCACCTAATCCTAAATGGATATTGAATCGGTTGATAACCGGAATAAGCGAGGGGTTTTGTTCAACCACCTCGCTAAGAACCATATTCGACTTAATTAATGACATAGTTTATTTTATGCTTTATTCCATTGTTCTTTAAGCAAAGCTACTGCTGCCGGAACGGTAGTCTTTTTATCTCCTTGACTTCCGCATTCAAAGCTTACATAATTGTCATAACCGATTAGTTTTAATCCTTTAAATCCGTTTATGTAATTATCTGCTTCGCCGTCTTCTCCGGGCATACTTCTACATTTTCTACTTGCCACATGTACGTGCGAAAGTTTATCGCCTCCAGAGACAAAAGCTCCCATATCGCAAGGTTCTTCAAATGTCATATGCCAGAAGTCGCCCATGCATGTAACTCCTTTGCTATTGATATCTCTACAAATAGATGCTGCATCTCCTACTTGACGTAAATAAAATGCTTCTTGCCTATTGAGCGGCTCAAGAATTACTGTGGTGTTGTTTTGTACAGCATACTCTCCAAGCTCGGCAAGTTCATCACATAAGAATTTGCGTGTATCCATGCTGTGAGGGAGTGCCGGTTTTTGTCCGTTAAATCCAGGGACAAGAATCACTCCTACAGAGCCTAACTCTCCGGCGGCTGCAAGGATCTCTTTCATCGTGTCTTTACACTCTTTTCTTACAGCAGGGTCTTCAGATAGAAGAAAACCTTTGAACCCGGCACAGATCGCACTTACTTTAATGTTTCTGTTTTGAAGAGCTTTCTGTATTTCTGTAACTCTGCCTGGCAGTCCTCCGCCCCATGGTTCGAGTCCAACCACACCTAGACTTTCCATATAGTCTAGCTTTTCATTGAGTGATTCACCTGGCGCAATTCCTTCTTGAAAAGATATCTTTAGAACTCCGTTATTGTTTGTATTTTTCTTTTGTTTGTTTTGCGGAGAAATGATTGAAGTCAAATCAGCCGCTTGCGCAAAAGTTCCTGCAGCTAAGGCCGTTGATGCCAATGTCGCTTTTAAAAAGTTGCGTCTGTTTATTTCCATGATAATGTATTTTGAAATTAGGTTAATCAATGCATGTGTCACAAAACTAATAAAAAAACGATCAGAATTAGTGGATAACTAATTGGTCTGATCGTTTTTTAACATGATTGATTATTTATTTTGCAGAGCCAGGCACAGGTATTACATATGTGCTTTCTGGCATTTTTGTTGCCAAACTTAAATCGGCCGGTAGTAAGTCTTGATCTGCTGCACTCATAGCATCCCAAGTAACTTCACTTCCGGTATATGCCGATACACGCCCCATTACTGCACAAAGAGTAGAGATTGCTGTATCTTCTGCTTCAGAGAATGGTTCGTTTTTACGGATATGAGTAATCCAGTCTACGTGCTCCAATACATAAGGGTCGTTTTGTTTAAACTCCTTATCTTGTTGTTCGAAGTCGTATTTCCATACAACATTACCTTGAAGGTCTTTTATTTCAAATGTTTTGCTATCCCATGTACCAAGTGTACCTTGAATAAACTCACTAACATTATTAACGCAGCCGTCTATCTGTCTACACATACTATGCATATGTACTCCACCCGGATATACGAAGTCTGTGCTGAAATTGTCGTATTGATTTCCGGTAATACGGCGTTGTCGAGAACCAAAGGCTACTGCACTTGAAGGTTTTTGACCTGTAAACCAGTTGTAAACGTCGATATTGTGGACGTGCTGTTCAACGATATGGTCTCCTGATAACCAAGTCCAGTTAACCCAATCTTTGATCATCCATTCTACGTCAGTCCAATTCTTTTCGCGGTTTCTATACCAAAGCATGCTTTGATTCCAATATACTACACCGCCAGTAATTTCACCAATTAATCCTTCTTGCACTTTTTGATATGATGCAACGTAACAGCGTTGATGGTGGCGTTGTGTACCTGTTATCACACAAAGACCTTTAGCTAAAGCTTGTTTCGACGATGCAACAACTTGTCTGTAACCTGCTGCGTCTGCTGCAACTGGTTTTTCAAGGAACGAGTGTTTGTTCTTTTCTACTGCATACTTAAATTGTTGAGGTCGGAATACAGGAGGAGTACAAATCAAGACTACATCTACACCAGAATCAATTACTTTTTGATATGCGTCGAATCCAACAAAGCAGTTTTCGGCTGGAATATCAATGTTTCTTTTTTCTTTAAGTGTGTTGCGGAGTCCGTCTACACGTTCTTGAAATACGTCGGCAAGGGCCGTGATTGTGACATTATCAGCTGCGTCTAAGAAGTTAAAAGCTGCACCTGAGCCTCTACCTCCGCAACCGATTATACCAGCTTTTAGTGGTTTTCCGTCTATAGCTTTGTCTGTCAAATAAGGAATATAGATTTCAGACTGAGGACGAAGAGGTGTATAAGTTGGCTTTTTTTCTTCTTGACTACTGCAAGATGATAAAAGAGTTGCTGCACCTGTGCCAGTTCCTATTGCACCTAAGGCTCCTGCCATGGCTCCACTTTTAAGGAAGCCTCTTCTGCTAAGACCGTTTTTAGTTTCCATGATACTATTAGGTTTAGAAGTTTATAAAAAAGAATTAATTATTTGCGAGTGTATTATAGTTGTCTGCATCACAAACAACACGAAAGCCAATACCTTTAATATCTGAGTACCACCAGATACTCTTAGGTTGTTGAGGATCGGTTTTTAACCATTTAGTATGATCGGTTTTTGCCCGAGCTGCACATCTTACATTTTCAGGATCTGTATTGTATAGTCCTCCTCGTACAACGTATTCATCTCCTTGCGAAGGACCTTTCGGATTCGTTACATCTGAAGGAGACTCTGTATATGCGGATGGAGAATACTTATCTGAACAATATTCCATGACATTACCAAGCATATTTTTTAATCCAAACGGATTGGCAACAACTGCTTCTGGCAATTGAGTGCGGTTATTACTGTTTTTTGTATAAACCACATACTTGTCAATTGAGTCTGTTTTAGCTTTGAATATTTTGCGGAAAAAACCTTTATCTGAGAAGTCGCTTGCTGTTCCTTCAAAGAAGTAAGGGGTTGTTGTGCCTCCACGTGCTGCATATTCCCATTCAGCTTCAGTTGGAAGACGATATTGCTTTCCGGTTTTTTTAGATAACCATTGGCAAAATGTTTGAGCTGCATAATGAGTCATTGTTATTGCAGGTCGCTCACCTGCTCCCCAGCCTTGATCAGGGAATCCAAAAGGAGGAGTTGGACCAGAGATTGCATCAACTTCAGGATTGCTATTGTTGGCATATACTGTTTCTGGACTAATGCGTCCTTCAGACATTGTTTCTGCATAAAAAGCCCAATACATATCCCAAGTAACTTCTAATTCGCCCATATAAAATGGACTTAGTGTGATATTTCTAATAGGACCTCCGTCTTCACTGCGGAATGCTTCATTTTCTGGACTTCCCATTTGAAAGGATCCACCAGGAATTGCTTTCATATTAAATGAAACGGAGGTGCCAGGTATTTGTTCTTTGAAGTTCTGAAAATCTGTTAGTTTGGTAGCTTCTGTATATAGATCTCCTGTAGAAGTATTAGTCGTTGGTAAGCCTTTCATTTTTTCATGCTTGAAATTAGGGTTGTAGTGCCCAACATCAAGATGGCAACTGATACATTGCAAATCTAGTTTTTGCTCATTTTCATCATAATATAAATGGGCTGTAACACCATCGTTTGATAATCCTTCTGGAAAAAGGTTAGAGTGGCAATTCTTACATGATTTATTTGGTATCATTTTTACAGCATACTCCAATTGAGATTTACTTTCCCAATCAAAGTCAGCACTATCCTTTGTGAGTTTACCCCAGACATCTCTCATACCTGTTGATACCTTAGCTTGATAATGTTCTAAAGTTCCTCTGGGAGGAAGGTGACAATCAATGCAGTTTACTTTCATGCCACTTCTGTTGTTTACATGGCTTGATAATTTCCAACTATCGTGTACATGAGGATGTACATGGCACATCTCACATGATTCATTAGTTGAGAAATAATGAGAAACATAAAAAGAGCTGATTGTAATAGCAGTACCAATTATGATTCCGAGGATAACAAAAAAGGATTTGCGTCTAAAAAACTTCTTTTTTTTAGAATGGTTTCCCTTGGTGTCTTTCATGCTTTGGTGGTATTTTTATTGTTATTCTTGTTTGTAAATGATGTAAGATTCGTCAAAAATAACATTTAATATTATTTTTATTTAAGTTGAGGTCCTTTTTTTTGAGTAAAAAAAATATTTCTAATGTTTCATCTGTTTTAAAGCGTATCTAAATACTGTTCGGACTTGTTGTGGGTATAATGAATTGATATTGTTAGTTTTGATTTGTGGTATGTCTTGTTTGTGTCTTCATTTATGATGATATGTATATTATTTATTTTGTAAAATAGTGTATATTTGTTGTGTTAATAACCATATATAAATATCATGAAGAAGGCGAGTTTATTATTGATTCTAATTTTTACAGTTTTATTGGGAGGAAAAGCCCAAACAATACGTATATCAACGTCAGGAACAGACTTGATATATAAGGTTGGTCAGAATGGTCGAGTCTATCAAGCTTATTTGGGTTCTAAGCTAAAGAACGATCAAGATCTAATGTGTTTAGGTTTCGATGGAGAAGCGTATATCACTCATGGATTGGAAGATTACTTTGAGCCGGCTATTCGTGTTTTACATAATGATGGAAACCCTTCATTGATGCTTAAGTATGTAAATCACAAAGTAGAGCAATTGCCAAATAATGTGTCACGAACAACTGTATTTCTTAAAGATGACAAATATCCTTTTGAAGTGAAGTTGATTTTTAATGCTTTCGAAAAGGAGGATGTGATAAAATCACATACAGAAATAAAGCATTCGGAAAAGAAACCCGTAACTATTTATAATTATGCTTCATCCATGCTTCATTTAAAACGAGATAAATATTTTTTGACTGAATTCGCAGGAGATTGGGCACATGAAGTAAATATGAGCGAAGTGGAGTTGAATTTTGGGAAGAAGCAAATCGACTCGAAATTAGGTTCGAGAGCGAATATGTTTTGCTCTCCTTTTTTTATTGTTGCATTAGATGAGAAAATGTCGGAGGATCAAGGAGAAGTTGTATTAGGGACTTTGGCTTGGACAGGTAATTATCGTTTTACCTTTGAGGTTGATAATTCTAATAACCTTCGTATTATTTCAGGAATCAATCCATATGCATCAGAATATTTACTTCCAAGCAATGAAGTCTTTGTTACTCCCGAGTTTATATTCACATATAGTGATAATGGTTCAGGTGTAGCAAGTCAAAATTTGCATAGATGGGCTCTAAATCATCAAGTGAAAGATGGTAAAAAAGGAAGATTCACATTATTAAATAACTGGGAAGCTACTTATTTTGATTTTAATGAAGATAAACTTATTGGTCTTTTTGATGATGCAAATAAATTAGGTGTTGATATGTTTCTACTTGATGATGGTTGGTTTGGTAATAAATACCCACGAAGTAGTGATCATCAAGGATTGGGCGATTGGGAGGAGACTGTTGCAAAATTACCTAATGGTATAGGCCGTTTGACCCAAGCTGCAACTGAAAAAGGAATAAAGTTTGGATTGTGGTTTGAGCCGGAAATGGTGAATCCGAAAAGTGAATTGTATGAAAAAAATAAAGATTGGGTGATCCATTTGCCTAATAGAGATGAGTACTATTTTAGAAATCAAATGGTGCTAGATCTTGCAAATCCGAAAGTTCAAGATTATGTTTTTAGTATAGTTGATGACCTAATGACGAAATACCCTCAAATTGCTTATTTTAAATGGGATTGCAATAGCCCGATTACCAATATTTATTCAATGTATTTAAAAGATAAGCAATCAAATCTTTATGTAGATCATGTGCGAGGGCTTTATAATATTCTTGAACGTGTAAAGGCGAAATATCCAGATTTGCCAATGATGCTTTGCTCGGGTGGCGGCGGACGTTCTGATTATAAGGCATTAGAATATTTCACAGAATTTTGGCCTAGTGATAATACAGATGGGCTTGAACGTATTTTTATTCAATGGGGATATTCTTATTTCTTTCCAGCTAAAACAATGTCTGCTCACGTAACATCTTGGGGGAAGCAACCACTCAAATTTAGAGTTGATGTTGCAATGATGGGTAAGCTTGGATTTGATATTAGAGTAGATGAGATGAGTGAGGCTGAGCTACAATATTCAAAAGAAGCTATTTCGAATTATAAACGTTTAAGTTCCGTTATTTTAGATGGAGATCAGTATCGTTTGGTGTCACCTTATAAAAAGCAACATGCAGTATTGTCATATGTGGATAATTCAAAGAATAATTGTGTGTTATTTGCTTTTGATTTAAATCCTCGTTACGGTGAGATTAATAGACCCGTTCGACTGAAAGGTTTAGATGTAAATAAACAATATAAGATAGCTGAGATAAACCTAATAAATGGGCAAAAGTCGAACTTGAGTTTCGATGGAAAGACTTATTCGGGAGATTACTTGATGAAGGTTGGGTTACCAATCCTATCAGGAAGATCTTTAAATAGTAGAGTGATTGAAATCTCAGCTATATAATTATACTGAATAATAAAAAAGGGAGTTTGAATACATTCAGTTTGAAGTCAATTCTGAAGTTCTTTGTTTAACTTTCAGTGTTCACTTCTCTTTGAGTGATTTCTGACTCCTTTTTTTGTGACTATGTTAATTTGGTTTTGTCTTAATAGCTTGTTGTTTAGTTTTTTGAAGTATTTTTTTTGATGTCTGCGCGCTTTGTTTGTGGTAATGTGTTGAAAATGAATGGTGTTTGAGGCGTGTTCAATCCCCTTATATTGTAAGAAAA